>ERZ791903.34-NODE-34-length-210731-cov-9.769789_pt1 | contig 210731 bp, 184 predicted proteins | sample MGYA00510148_ERZ791903 | MGnify/ENA primary metagenome ERZ791903 (study PRJEB30046, sample SAMN00792080) | human gut metagenome | study: EMG produced TPA metagenomics assembly of the A metagenome-wide association study of gut microbiota in type 2... | reverse complement strand
GCGTATAATTATCCTTATAGCTGTAACCGCACTTTGTGCAGGTATGAAGAGTGTAGCCCTCATTATCGTATGTCGGACTCACAACTTCTTCCAAAAATTCATGTGCGCATTCTATATCAAAGTATACATAATCGCTGCTATTGTGTACCCAATCTCTCCAGTCAGAAGTATACTGATGGAACATATTGCTGTTGTATGAATCTAATACAGCTCTATATTGCCCTTTTCCGAATGTTGCTTGAAAACCGCTGTTAACATATGTCTGCCTGCAAACAGTCTTGTATTCATCGCCTGATAAAACCTCAACAGTTAAATTATAATGCGTTGTTTTATCGGTAGGATCCCATGTAAACGATACGTTATCAGATTCTTTAAAACCATTTGATGAAATATTTAAACATGGTTTACTCGGTAAATTTTCATTATAGCATATATCGCATTTTTCGTATATTGCTAAATTGCCGCCGGTAAACTCCTTATATCCGCATCTCTGACACAAATGCGCATACTTATGCGGATGATCCGCCTCAAAATATGTACTTCCGTAATTGTGTCCTAAAGCCGATGTCGAACGGCTCTCTGTCGCTCCGCAGGAGCATTTACGTTCTTCCGTTCCTCCGCTCGTGCAGGTTGCCGAAGTCTTTGTATACCACGAACCGTAGGAATGAGAACCAGTGGTTACAAAAGTATTTTCGCTACTCCAATACTCTTTACCGTTTACTACAGCATAAAATTTATAATAATATCTGGTACAGTGAACTAACGTTACACCCAATTCAGTTTTGATATTAAACCACGGACTCATCCACGAACTGTTCGTATATGTTTTTTGCGTGTTATCAAATCTTGACCAACCGTTTGAAAATGAATCTCCGTCTCTACGCACCTGTATGCCGATTCTTGTTACGGGATAACTTGTCGGCTTATTAACCTCACCATGAACAATAGCATTGTCGTCGTATACCTCATCTGTATAGTGAGATGACGTATTCAATAATTTTACATTATCGGTTGAGGGTGTTGAATCAAGATATATAAATCCAATAAGTGGTGAACCTGAATATCTTTTTGACCCTATTGTCGAGCCGCAAGAAAAACCGTTTACTATTCCGTTTGTGCTCGTGGCATCGCTTCTTCCACCCTCATTTACAGTCATTTTACCGCCATTAACACTAACTACATAAGCTACATGACCATATGAATTGTTGGTACACGACCCCCACACGGCAATCGATCTTGCCTTTGCTGTTGTTCCTACTGAATACCCTGCATTTTTAGCGTTGTCATACCACTGACAGCCATTGCCAAGCATGGGAAGTGCCACTCCGGTATTGTCGTATGCCTGCTGCCAAGCATAATAAGTACATCTTATTGTTGTAACACCATTTATTGTCTGCCATTTTCCAAAAGGATTCGACGCAGCACTCGCCGTCAAACTCGTGCTCTCCCTCACCGCCGGCAGATTATCCCCGAGCGGCGTTGCAACGGCTGTCAGCATCATAACCGCCGACAGTATTGCCGCACCCAGTCTTTTTACACTTTTAATCATAATTTTCCTCCTTAATCGACTGTATACAGTTGTAAAATAACCGCAATCTTCTTGTTTGATAATACCTTATATTTTCCCCTCTTTCAACCTGTCAGGCAAAATCAACTTTCATAACGACAAAAAAAGCACACAAATTCCGATTACTATACATTGTAACAGATAATATAAAAAGGCACAGTCCACCCTACATGGACTATGCCTTAATTACCGTAATTGATTTTACGCAGAGCTTTTGTGCATTACTTACAGGAGTGCTTTCAGAAAGCCCCCCCCCGTTTACATAAATTGTAATTCATCACCTTGCACATATTTTTCTCCGCAAATATTCACCATAAATGTTTTTTGATTTTATTTTAGTATATCACCGTGAACAATATCTGTCAAGTATTGACCATTAATTATCTGATTATTCGTTTATATCTTAGAAAAAAATCACCGCCGGAGCCTCCCCCGACGGCGAAAAAATATAGTTTAAAACTTACTCAGCCGTTTTAACCTTAACGCTTGCATACTCACTGAACTCGGTCGTACTTCCCGTCTTTCTGAACGATTTTATTCTGAAAGAATAAGTAGTACCCTTTGCAAGCCCCTTGACAGTAAACGTAAGCGTGGTGTTGTTCTTTGTTGTAGCAAGCACCGTCCACTTACCGCCCTTATACTGCTCGATAACATAAGCTGTAGCCTTATCATTCTTGCTCCAGTCGAGCTTCACAGCACTTGCAGAAACAGCAGAACCTGTGAACTTTGCAACATTCGGTATATCAGTTATTCCGACTACTCTTATATAACTGCCGTAAGTTGTTGTATCTCCGACCGTTTTATACGCTTTTATTCTGAACGAATATGTGGTATCGTTTCTCAGCCCCTTTACCGTGAACTTAAGCGTGGTGTTGTTTTTGGTGACCGCAATTTCAGTCCACCGTCCACCCTTATACTGTTCAAGGACATAACCCGTAGCACCGGTATTTCTGTCCCAGCCGAGCGTAATCCATGTACCCGTGGTCGATGTAACCTTGGCGTTCTTCACCGTACCTAAAAGCGTTGACGCTTTGACAGTCACATAGTCGCTGTAATTTGTCTTGCCGCCGTCATTCTTATATGCTTTTACACGGAATGAATACGGAGTGCATTCCGCAAGCCCCTTGACCGTGAATGTCAATGTCGTGTTATTTTTCGTAACAACAAGTTGCGTCCATTTACCGCCCTTGTACTGCTCGATTATGCAGCCCGTAGCACCTGCATTTCTTGCCCAGTCCAGCTTTACCGCCGTAGCCGTAACGCCCTGCGCCTTCAGCCCCGTAACACCTGCAAGTTTTGTCTTTACCGCAAGTCTTGTGTAGTCGCTATAGACAGTGCCGTCATCGGTATCTTTGAATGCCCTTATCCTGAGCGAATAGATCGAATCCGCCTTGAGAGAACCTACAGTACAGCTTGTAACACTGCTGTCGGAAGTCCTGAACACCTCGTTCCACTTTCCGCCCGTGTACAGTTCGACCGCATATCCGTCCGCACCGGAAACCTTATCCCAGCCGAGTACCGCCGATGATTTTGTTTGCGAGCCGGAAGCAAAACCCGTAACCGCAGGAACTATAAGCTGTTCCTCATAATTATCCTTATAGATGTAACCGCACACCGAACATTCGTACAATGTATACCCTCTGTTGCTGTAGCTTGGTTCAACCACGGTTTCAACATATTTATGCCCCGTAGCCGCTATTTTTTCCTGTGCCTTGATAACCGCATTACAAACCGAGCAGTGCTTGCCCTCGGTATATCCGTCCGCAGTACACGTTGCCGCTACCGCCTTGTCGACAACCTCCGTATGACCCTTTGCCTCAATTACAGTAACATCTGTCTTTGCATCGCATCTTGAGCAATGCCTTGACTTCGAGCCGTCATTAACGCAGTCGGCTTCTTCATCGATTGTCCACTGATCAGAATAATCATGTCCGAGTGCAGGAATTTCATAGGATTTTACATTTCCGCATATTTTACACACTTGCTGTTCTTCGCCATTCTGAATGCATGTTGGCATTTTAATGGTTGTCCACTCTTCATAAGAATGATATTCAGTTGCAGGAATAACTGTAACATCTGTTTTTTCGTTGCAACGTATACAGTGTCTTGATTTCAATCCATCTTTCCCACATGTTGCTTCCTCATCAACTACCCACCAATCAGGATACTCATGTCCAAGTGCTTCCATTATCTGTTTATCTACATTTCCACAATTTTCACAAATGCGTATCTTTTCTCCTTGCACCATACATGTTACTGGTACTGTAATTTTCCATTCGCTGTATATGTGTTCTTGCTTTGGTATAATTTCCTGAGCGATAATTGTCGCTCCACATATTTCACAATGACTTCCTTGTGTCAATCCTGATTCTGTACAAGTTGGTTCCACTATGAGATCTGTTTGTTCTTGATGCGAACCATAATCATGTCCACCGGAACATTTATTGCACTGATGCCAATGGCCTTCTTCATCAAAAGACCATACATTATCAACACTCGTATTATCGCAAGACACTTGTATTGTATAAAGCAATTTACTATTTCCATTTGAAGTTTTGACATAAATATATGCTCTGCCTATACTTACAGCTTTAGCGATACCATTATTTACCTCAATTATATCGCTATCGGAACTTGTCCATGTAATTTGCTGATATGTGCTGCTACTCGGTGCAACAACAACAGGCAACAATTTCTCTTCACCTATACTCATACCGAATCCACTCAGATAGCCAGAATACACCGATGAAACAGGCACATACGAAGAATAATCGCTTGGAGTTTTGCACATGACAATAGTTTGTTTAATACCGTAGTATCTTGTAAGTTCGGTACTAAAAGTTGCATCTTTACTTTTTTTCAGCAATACAGAATCGTTTTTATATGAATTTAAGTTATTCAATTTGTATATATACGGGCTGCCGTATGTATACGCCTCTATATTAACATATCCGTCTTCTTTCGATATTATTTCTATTGAATAGTTTTGACCGTCATTGAAATAAATTACTTTAGAAAATTCGTTAGAATAAATGTTATAAGTGGATACAAATTTGCCGTCTTCACTTATTATCGTTTCTTTTTTTCCGTCTTTTAAAGTTGCCACTACTTCATTGTTGCTATTTTTGATTTTAACGTCAACTTTACCACTAACAACCACTTTGTCAACATATCTACGGTCTGCATATAATGTTTTGCCTTCTGGAATGGTTTGCGAGAATTTAATTTTGCTGAGATGTTTGATGTTCTCATTGACAAGAGCTGTTCTTTTTATATTCTCACTACCAGAATTAATCTCGGACGAGAAAAATCCTTTAATATCACACATACCCAAATATGTTTCTTCAGCTTTGATTCTGAGCTTTCTTAATTGTTCATAATCATAATAAAATTTCCATGCATTTTCAGTACTCATTTCTTTCATAAACTCGGATCTGTCTGCAAACAACTTTTCTTGGTAGCTCTCCGTTAGATAAAAATACCCTTGCAAGTAGCTAGATTTCTCAAGCATACCTTTGACGTCTGCAAACGCATTAATCATGAATGAAGTTATGTTTATTGATTCCAGATAAAAATTAAGCTCCCCTGCTACGCTGTAATATTTAGACAGTGTTTCTAAAGCATTAGTTGACAGTCCGCTTGCACTAGTCATTTCTTTTACTATATCGTGGAAAAATGCCTTATACTGTGACATATATCCTTGTTCAAGCTCATTTAATATCTTTTGTGCTGCCGCACGCATTTCAACAGGATATCCCTCTTTATTATTTACAATCTCTTCAAGAAATTCTTTGTTATCGTAATAAATACTCAGGGTGCTATCAGCATTAAGAATTGTTATAACATCATTATATGTCATTTTTCCAAACTTCAACGCTTTACCGAAATAACCTTCATATTTTGCAAACTTTCCAAAACCTTTAGAATCAGAAAGTGTAAATTTATTTTCATTTTCTGTAAAATACGCTTTCAGTTTTGCATCCTTACATAAAATTTCATCAATTTTATCACTGTCACCTTCGCAATTTTCGAGTTCTGCTATCAAAGTTGTCGTTATCCCTTTGTTGACCTTACCGATATTAGTTTCAATATTTTTTATTGTATTAATAATTGCTGATGTTTGTGCATGGTACTCCATATAATCCAGTAGCATTGCTTCATATTTTTTTACACCTGGATAATCTCCTGTAACATAGGTATCTATATCAATATATGAGTTTATCTCTCCGCCGAGTAACAAGGAAGATAAAGTCAACCATTCACATTTATCGGGATTCTCAGCTAAATACATTTGGTACAAATAAGAGCAAAAATTGTCATCAGTGGTAAGGAAAAGAAAATCCGAAGCACAGTTATTTAAGTCAAGAAGATAATCTATGCCTTCCTTAATATCTGTAATACCACACTGACCGTAAAGTTCTCGTATTAATTGGTTTTTAATTTCCTCTGGTGCATTAGCATCGAGTATTTTCAGTATGCTTTTATCATAACGACAATATTTTGCAACTTGAGCAACTATCGACCAGTTTTTAATATCATCATTTTTAATATATTCAGGATACCATAACTTAGGAAACGGGTATTTGGAATCATTATCTGTTTCTATTCCCCATATATTTATGAAATCAAAATTATCGTATTTTGATTGTCGACTCATTTCGTTGATTGATAACTTCCCATAACTTTGATTATCAAACCAAGTTCCACCATATGTATATTTACAGCTAGTGTCCAAATAGTATACATCAGATGCACCAGAGAATGGCTGTCTGTCACCGACTATAGCACCAATTTTGTTACAATTATCAGCATTGGCTGTAATCTTGCCAATATTGTAACAACGCATTACAAATCTTTCAGGCTGAAGCACTCCGACAATTCCACCAATAATATCGTTACCATTAATATTACCAGTATTGTAGCAATCTGTAATATAGCTTTTCCATGATGATGCACCGTTTGGTACAACTCCTGTTATCCCACCGACTTTTTCTTTACCGCTTACATCTGCTTCGTTATATGAATAACGTATATAAAGATCAAAGCCATCCCAATCTCCACCAAGAATGCCTCCGGTGTTATTACCTCCGTATACCTTTCCCGAAGCATAACAATAATCAATTATGCCTCCGCCGCTTGTCCTTCCAACCAGCGCACCGGTCCAATCACCACCTTTCACAATTACATCCTTTGCGGAACAATTGGTTATTGTGGTTTTGTTATAGAAATCACTTGCCCATCCGACTAAAGCTCCATTAGCCTCTTGCTCGCTACAATTTATATAAGCATTTTTAACCGTAAGATTCTTTATTGTAGCCTTTTTTGTTACTCCAAATAATCCATTGCCGGTACTTTTTGAATTGATATATAATCCAGTTATCGTATGACCATTTCCATCGAATGTACCACTAAATTTGCAATTTTCATTTCCTATAGGAACCCAGTTGTTCTGCGGAGGATTAACATTCCAGTCCTGAAAATCAGTCATATCATTAAGCAGTATATCATCAATAAGAGAAAAATAGCATGACGTATTAACTCCTTGATTCACTTGATTGTTCATTAAAGCCAATTGCTCAGCATTTGATATCAGATATGGATCAGATTCTGTACCACTTCCACCAAAATAATTGGTTTCCGAATTTCCATTCCATGTCGGATCTTCAACTGTACTATAAACAGGTATAAACAGGCTATTATCATAGCTTTCTAAAACCACAGTATTAATTTTATCTGATGAAAGATCCGCTATATCAACTATCTTATTCTTGTAGCATTCCGCTGATATTTTCAACGAGTTTCCCTGTACATATTTGAACGCCACAATTCCTTCGACTGCTTCAATATTTTTCACCCCATCAGAAATGTTGAAATTATTTACAATATTTTCTTCACTGTCTATAACACGAATAAAAAATGACGGAGGACATATTCCCATAGATTCGAATTTGTATCCGTTAATCTTAGCAAAAACCTCTGTTTCTGAACCTGAATAACCTTTTATTACTAATTCATCAGACTTACTAAAAGATTCAGTATCAATGCAAATGTCTTTATAATTCGATATAGTTATTTCTTGTAAAGAGTCACATGCCCAAAAGGCTCTTGTTTTTATACTATTTATACTTTTCGGGATAGTTATTTTAGTAATAGAACTACAGCTTTCAAAAGTGCTTTCTGCTATATTGCTTAAATTTTCAGATAGTTTTACTATAGCTAGCAATTTACAATTATAAAATGCATGTGCGCCGATACATACAACACTATCAGGTATAACTATACTTGTCAATGAATTGCAATTCATGAATGCATTTTTACCGATATCAGTTATACCGTTAGATAATGTGACAGTATTCAAATTATTGCAGAAACTAAATGCGTCATCATTTATTTTTTTTACGCCATTATCAATAACAAAATTTTTTGTCTTTTTTCCTGCCGGATAACATATGATACTTTCTTTGAATGTATCATAGAGAACTCCAAATTCACTTAAATAGTTCTTATTGTTACTATCAACATTTATATTTTCAAGAGAAGAGCATTTATTAAATGCTTTACTCGAAATTTCATTAACATTTAACGGAATATCAATTTGTTTCAATGAAATACAAGAATTAAATGCATTATCTGAAATTTTTAATAAACTATCTGACAATTCAACGGAAACAAGTGAACTGCAACCAGAAAAAGTATAGCTACCTATATTTTCAACTTTCTGAGGAATCTTTAACGATATAAGCGAAGTACAATTTTCAAATGCACGATCAGCTATATTTATTATACTATCAGGTAAAATTATATTAGTAAGTGAATTGCAATTGCCAAAAGCAAGCAAACCTATATCAGTAATTTTATTTGATATTGATATATCAGTAATCGAATCACAGTTATAAAAAGTAAATTCCTCGATTCTTTCTACTTTGTTAGGTATAGTTATACTTGTTAATGAACTACATGATCCAAATGCATTTGAGCCTATTGAAGTTACGCTTTCTGGCAAGGCGATACTCGTAAGTGTTGTACATCCAGCAAAAGCATCATTTCCTATATTTTTAACACCGTTTGCGATTATCACGGTAGTAAGTAAGCTACAATATTCAAATGCACATTCTCCTATATTAGCAACACTTCCCGGTATACTTACGCATGATAAAGTACGACTTTCTATAAATGCATTACTTCCTATACTCGTCACACTCTTACCATCAATTTTCCCAGGAATATCAATCGTTTCCTCACTTCCGCTATAACCGGTAATCTCAACCGTTCCATCATCCAAAACACTATACTCAAAATCACCGTATGTATATGTATCAGCACTGGCGACAGTCGCCACGCTCTCCCTTACAAACGGCAAAATATCCCCCAAAGGCGTACCCAGAACGGCAAGTGCCATAACCGCCGCAACAAACCCTGACGCAAATCTTTTAAGTTTCATAATACACTCTCCTCGTCATATTGCAAAAGCAAGTATAATGCATATAACTATTCATTTTAATGATACCACTATTTGCCGAAATGTCAATATTTTCGACAAAATTAACACGCAAAACAGCAAATTGTGTTTGAAATAATAAATATATTAATATCATTATATTTAGATAGCCGTATTATAAAATGCTACTGCATTCCACCTCCTTCCCCTCAATTCTCAAATTCATCATAATTCATCAACCTGTGCATATTCTGTCTGTTCCGCCAAAACCCCTTGGTAATGCGGAAAAACGCAGTTTTTTATCGTAATCGAATCATCACCTTGATATTTCCATTCACGGAAATTATTTTCAAAGCATATACTACTCTTGTATCAACCATAATATACCATAAATTTACATAATGAGGTGATTTTTAATGTGTGGAATAGCAGGTTGGATAGATTGCCGCAGACTGTGCGACAGCGCCGCAATAATGCGTATAATGGCTCAGACAATGGTTCCGAGAGGTCCCGACAGCGGCGGCTTCTACACCGATGATAACTGTGCACTCGCCCACCGCCGCCTTAGCGTCATAGACCCCGCCCGAAGTGCCCAGCCGATGACCCGTAAAACCGCCCTCGACAGCTACACTATCGTCTATAACGGCGAGCTTTACAACACCGCCGAAATCCGCTCTGAGCTTGAATCTACGGGCATTTCGTTCACCTCCTCAGGCGACACGGAGGTACTGCTCTGGGCATACATCACCTGGGGCGAAGCCTGCCTCGACAAGCTCAACGGAATATACGCCTTTGCCGTGTGGCAGGAAAAGGAAAAACAGCTCTTCCTCGCCCGTGACAGAATCGGCGTGAAGCCGCTGTTTTACTACGAATACGCAGGCGGCCTTATCTTTGCATCCGAGATAAAAACGCTCCTCGCCCACCCTATGATAGAGCCGGTAATCGACCGTGACGGCATCGCTCAGATAATGCTCTTAGGCCCTGCCCGAAAGCCGGGAAGCGGCATCTTCAAAGGGATCAGAGAGCTTCGTCCCGCCGAGTGTGCCATGTACTGCCGATGCGGCCTCAGAAAGCGCACCTACTGGTCGCTCCACGCCCTTCCCCATAAGGAAACCGCCGAGGAGACCGAGCAACACATAGCCTACCTCCTGACCGATGCCATAAAGCGCCAGCTTGTCAGCGATGTTCCGCTTTGCACCATGCTTTCGGGCGGTCTTGACAGCAGTATCATAAGCGCCGTTGCCGCCCGTGAATTTGAGCAGAGCGGCAGACAGCTCACCACCTATTCAATCGACTACAAGGACAACGAAAAGAACTTCCACAGCAGTAAATTCCAGCCCGATATGGACGCACCGTGGATACGGAAAATGTCAGCGTTCATCGGCTCTAAGCACATAAATGTCGAGGTCGATACGCCCGCTCTGACCGACGCTCTGGAGCTGTCGACCTATGCCCGTGACCTGCCCGGAATGGCTGACGTAGACAGCTCTCTGTACCTGTTCTGCAAGGCTATCAAGGGCAACTTCACCGTTGCTCTCAGCGGTGAGTGCGCCGATGAAATCTTCGGCGGCTATCCGTGGTATCACAACGAGGAAATTCTCTACAAACCGGGATTTCCGTGGGCTTGCTCGACCGCATCCCGTGCGGATCTGCTCTGCGAGGGGATACTGGGTGACATCGACCCGAATGATTATGTCAACTTCTGCTGTAACGAAACGCTTAAGAACACCGAATATCTCGACACCGACAGCCGCAAGGACAGACGTATGCGTGAGATGTTCATGCTGAACTTCTATTGGTTTATGCAATGCCTGCTTGACCGCAAGGACAGAATGAGTATGGCTCATGGGCTTGAGGTCAGGGTGCCGTTCTGCGACCACAGGATTGCCCGTTACGCTTTCAATATTCCGTGGGAGATAAAGGCGGCAGGCGGCAGGGAGAAAGGCATTGTCCGCCGTGCGATGAAAGGCATACTGCCCGACGATGTACTCTGGCGCAAGAAATCGCCGTATCCCAAGACCCACAACCCGACCTATCTCGCCGAGGTTATCCGCAGGATGAGGGCGGTGCTTGCCGACAAGGATTGCCGCCTTACCGAGATCGTCAGCCGTGAAAAGCTGTTACGGCTGTGCGACGATCCGACACTGTTTGAGGGAAATTGGTACGGTCAGCTTATGACCTCGCCGCAGATTTTTGCCTACCTCTTGCAAATAGAATATTGGCTCAGGCGGTATGATGTGAGGATTGACAGGCAATAAACAGAAAAACGGACATCGGTAAATGCCGATGCCCGTTTCAGCTTATAGGAAAAGTCTGTTTTATATAAAATAGAGTGGATTCCATATCCCTATAAGAATGCTTTGTTGGCTTTGCGACCACAATCGCAGGGAAGCAAAACAAACAGAGCGTTCATTTAAAGGCAAGGGTGATAGTGCGAGGCAAGGCGGTTGATGTGCTTTTTGAGAGGGTTGTGGGAATGGAGAGGTTGGTGGGTGTAAAGCAATCCCTCCGTCTTGACGGCAAAAAAGTTTGCAACATAAAAATGGTTGGCATATTGCAAGCAGAAAGCAATAATATCAAGGCTTGTGCCTTGCCGTCAATCCACCTCCCTTTGACAAGGGAGGCAAGTGTGATGGTGCAAAGCAAGGGATAGTGCGGTTTTGGGAGGGTTGGTGCGGGGCGAGGGATTATTGTCCTTTTACAATGGTTGTGAGAAGGGCTATATTCGGTGCGACGAACCGACACTGTTTGAGGGAAATTGGTACGGTCAGCTTATGACCTCGCCGCAGATTTTTGCCTACCTCTTGCAAATAGAATATTGGCTCAGGCGGTATGATGTGAGGATTGACAGGCAATAAGCATAGAAAACGGGTATCGGCATTTTACCGATACCCGTTATATTTTACTTCTTTGTTCGGACTGTCAACAATATCTGCCGATTTTCTCAAGAACGGCAATAAACCGCTTGTCATCACGGATAGCGTTATATCTGTCCGCCTGCATTTTATCGTACAATTCCTTGCAGTCCGTGAAATCGTAATTCTTGATAGTATTGAACGGACCATATTCGAGATTATTTACAAGCAGAGATGTGTGCCGTGCATTTTCGGGTAGCGTATCTGACATTACAGCAAATTGAGCCGCTTTTTCAAGACTTGATAACGCGAGCTCATAATCGCCCTCAGACATAGCCAGATCAGCAATATACCTATGCGTAATTGACACTGTACCGCTGTAATTAAGATAATCGCCGTCATCAAATACAAGTTCAAGAATCGCAAGCGCCTTTTTCATTATTTCTATTCTTTCCGCATCGGACATAGTTTCATTCCTGTATCCGAGGTCAGCCAGATTTATTAACGCACACCAAAATATACTTGTATACCACTTTATTGCACGTTTCAGATGTGTTTTCTGCTGTTCTCCCTCATATAAATCCCCGAGAACTACTGTATCGGTACATCCTATATTGGGAAGCTTCTTAGCGTATTCAATCGCCTTTTCCTTTTCTCCGAGACTTGAATAGATATAGCAAAGCTGCTGAGTTGTTTGGTTAATAATCGCACCGTCTGTGCAATGCGATAAAATACGATTTCCTATTTCGGCAGCCTCACGATTGAAGCTGATTTTTTCTTCTTCGGACAATCCCCGACCGTCTTTGTATTCACAGAATGCCAGTTGATTGACAAGCCTGAATTGAAGCTCATAATTTGTAGGATAGGTTTTTACCGCATCACGCAGTAGCAGAATATTCTCATAGATCAAGCCCTTTGAGCCATTCTCTTCAAGCTGTCCGAGCAATTCTTTTAGCTGTTCCTCGCTCCTCCAACTCTCCATTCCCATAAGCTCGTCAAGAGTAATTTCAAAGTAGCTCGCAATAGTCGGCAATAGCGTTATATCGGGATAAGTCGTTCCGTTCTCCCAGCGGCTCACTGCCTGTGCCGACACACTTAGAACATCAGCAAGCTGTTCCTGTGTAAGCTCACGCTGTAATCGGAATTTCTTTAGGTTTTCGCCAAGTTTAAGCCCTAGATTTAGCATAGTGTTTTCCTCCGTACTGTTCATTTGGAGCTCCTGCTATAATAATATTCGATTTCAGCAGATTTGTCTATAGCTCGTTTGTTGAGAAGAATTCAACTATAGTGAGAGTGATTGCCGGATGCTTACCGAACTTTGTTGATATATTATGAAGTCTAAAGTGCTTTTAATTTATACACATATAAGCTGAACCTAAGTCATATGGAATAAACCGTTCCGCAAATTCTATTACCGACTTTATTTGATTATATCTCCGGTTATCCTCTCCGTTTGTTCCCTCGATTATATCAATGATTCTTTCGTTTTGCATAAAAGTCAGTTTCCAGTGGTATCCGTCAATAAGTGCTTTACCGTGATTATCGGAATCATAGCAAAACAATTCAGAAGCCGCCGGGTTAATAATATGACCTGCCGTTTCTTTATTTATCCGAAACAGAATGTCATCATTGCTATGGAGAGGTTGGTGGGTGTAAAGCAATCCCTCCGTCTTGACGGCAAAAAAGTTTGCAACATAAAAATGGTTGGCATATCGCAAGCAGAAAGCAATAATATCAAAGCTTGTGTCGTGCCGTCAATCCACCTCCCTTTGACAAGGGAGGCAAGGGTGATGGTGCAAAGCAAGGGATAGTGTGGTTTTGGAAAGGCTGGACGGAGCGTAAGATATTGAAATTGATAGAAGTGCTATCATAAAAGCTTCTAAGGCATTAACAATCCCCACCGTCACGGCTCGGAATAGTTTCAGAATCGTAAAAGCAGGACTATCTGAATACTGTACAGCAAGTCGAAAAACCTCTACAGCCGTGCCACCTCCCCTTTTTCGAGGGGAGGCAAGTGTGATAGTGCAAAGCAAGGGATAGTGCGGTTTTGGAAGGGTTGGTGTGGGGCAAAGGGCGGAGGTGAGGCAATCCCTCCGTCTTGACGGCAAAAAGTTTGCAACATAAAAATGATTGGCATATCGCAAGCAGAAAGCAATAATATCAAAGCTTGTGTCGTGCCGTCAATCCACCTCCCTTTGACAAGGGAGGCAAGTGTGATAGTGCAAAGCAAGGGATAGTGCGGTTTTGGGAGGTTATGCGGGGAGAAGGGGTGTGTGATAATAATATATAAAAGCGGTCACAGCTTTCCACCGTGACCGCTTTATATTGATTATCGCTTTGTTTAACCACGCCGTTCTGCTAATCTTAGCTGACCGCCGACAATTCCAAAGGCGGAACTTGAAGCGGCTCACAGCCGCAGGCGGAATTTGAAGCGGCACATTGCCGTCCGCTTTATATTGATTACTGCTTTGTCTATTCCCGACCGTTCGCTAATCTCAATAACGCACCAACCTTTAAAAAGGTGGGAATTTGAAGCGGCTCACAGCCGCCCGCTTTATTTTATATTGATTATTGCTTTGTGTAATCCCGCCGTTTTGCTATCCTAAGCTGTACTGCAACCGTATTAAAGGCGGAACTTGAGGCGGCTCACAGCCGCCCGCTTAGCTGTCGAGGGTTTTGGGGGTGTCTATTTTTTCGCCTAAGAACTTGGGAAGCTCCATACCTGCCTGGTTGAACATTTCACCCATAGGCGGAATAGCTTTCATTATACCGCTGATAAAATCGGCTGTGGCGGTCTTGCCGTTTTCGCCATTTGAGCCACCGTCCCAAACGGTTACCTTGTCTATCTTGATGTTCTTGATAGCTTCTACCTGTATCTTCATCAGTTCTTCCATGTTGTTTGCAAGAATCAGCTTGATAGCGCTGTCTGCGTTTCCGCCTGCGGCATTTACAAGCTCTCTCATACCGTCAGCCTGCTTTACGAGTATCTCCTGAGCGCCTCGTGCCTGTGCTTCCATCTTTGCATAAAGAGCATCAGCCTCACCCTTTGCGGTACGGCGTGCAACCTCAGCCTGAGCCTCCGCCTCAATCTCAGCCTGCTCCTTGGCAATCTTAGCCTTAACGATTATATCCGCCTGCTGAGTTGCGGTTTCGAGGGCGGCACGGGTCTGTTCTGCCTGCTGCTGTGCTATGTAGGCTTCTTCCTTTGCCTTAGCTGCCTGAACAGCTTCTGCGGCTGTAGCAAGACGCATTGATTCCGCTTCCTTTTCACGTCTTAAAGCCTCGGACTGAGCGACCTCAATCTTGGACTCGTTCTCACCCTTGATAGCAAGAGCGTTTGCGGCAGCGACCTGTATACGCTGGTCACGCTGTGCGTTAGCCTGACCGATCTCACCGTCACGATCCTTTTCGGCAACGGATTTCTTCGCATCGTTGATAGCCTTTGCGGCAGCTTCCTTACCGAGCGCTTCGATATATCCAGACTCATCGTTAATATCTGTTACGTTAACGTTGATAAGACGTAAGCCTATCTTCTTAAGCTCAATCTCAACGTGTTTGATACGGCAACAAGGAACTTGTCACGGTCGTTGTTTATCTCCTCAATCTCCATAGTAGCAACTACAAGACGCAACTGACCGAATATGATGTCCTTTGCAAGCTCCTGTATCTCGTTCATTCTCAGACCGAGCAGACGCTCAGCGGCATTCTGCATTATACCCGGCTCTGTCGAAATACCTACTGTGAATCTTGATGGTACATCAACACGGATATTCTGCTTTGAAAGTGCGTTCTTCAAGTCTACATTGATAGATATGGGCGTTAAGTCCATAAACTGATACGACTGGATGATGGGCATAATGAATGCCGCACCGCCGTGTACGCACTTTGCGCTTCTTGCCTGACCGTTCTTGTCGCTTCCGACTTTACCGTAGATAACAAGTATCTTATCCGAGGGACACTTACGGTATCTTGATAAGATACCCATCAATAATGCGAATACGATAACTACCGCAACGCATATTGCAATTAAAATTTCGGGCTGCATGAATATTTCCTCCTGTAACTTAGAAATTGCTTTATTGCTTATTTATCCTTTTCAACCGCCACGACATCGCCACGCACGTCTATTATCCGTACCTGCGTTCCCGTGGGGATTGCTTCCTGTTCATCGGTGACAGCCGAAAGCTCTATAAAACGCTCTCCTGCCGCTATTGTCACCTTTCCCTCTCCGCTTGCGTTTGCGGGAATGGGGATATACACCCTGCCCTTTTCGCCGAGCAGTCTGCGCACGTCAAGACTTCCGTCCTGAGTGAGCTTTCTTGTAAGCTGAAGCACCTTTGCAACTCCGAGCATTGCAAGGAATCCCAGCACAAGCGCAATTATTATAGCTATCGCAACGTGAAGTCCGAGCGAGGTACATATAATACCCGTCCAGCCGAATACGCACAGGAATGTCATAATTCCCTGCAATGTGAAAAGTTGCATTGTGCCGAAGTCCGCCGGATTCGAGCCGTCGCCGGTCGTCATATGGTCGCAACCTTCTATTGCGTGCGCCGTCATATCCGTCGGTACGTCCGAAGGAACATCGGCAGGCATATCGGGAACATCTCCAAGACCGTCTATTCCGCTCGTGTCGCTGAACTCAACGCCTTCTCCTCCGTGACCTATACCTATCATAAGCAAGATAGTCTGTATCACTATAATAAGCGTTGCGGGTATGGCTATGCAGTAAAAGACCTGCATTGTAATACCGAGCGAATTCCACCATTCAAACATATCTTCCACCCTTTCTTTTCATATAATACTGCTGCCAAAACATTTTTCACGGGCTATCCGTGAATGTCGGGTCTGTCACTTGTTGTAATAGCCCAACGTGAGAAGTATAAGAAAATTCTTGTCGGTCAGCGTCCATTGCTCATTTACATATTTGAACTCGATAGTATACTCGAATTCTTTCGATTTGAACTCCTTGTCGCCGATAACGCTGTCTATATAATCCATCTGTGCATTGTAGTCATTCTTGAATTCCGAATTTATCTTTGAATCGGTCTTTTCGTTGAACTTCTCCATATCAAGAGCGGTAAAGGTACCTGTGACACTGCCTGTTCTGGTTTCCTTGTCAGCCTTTTCGGTCAGATTATCATAGGTAACATAATTATCGAATATTGACGCTAAGGTAGCGGAATATCGTGAGAGCCATTTTGCGTCATAATCGGTGCCTGTATCGGTAAAATAAAGCTCCATACTCATTTTGGAGAAGCTGCGGCAATACTCCGCAAGACTGTCATAATCCTTGCTTTTTGCAAGCGTGAATATCTTTTCAACGGTTTCCTTCGGAGAAAGCTGTACTGTGGAGGTTTCCGCCTTATCAGAACAGGCGGTCATAGCAACCGCTGTCGAAACCGCACAGAAAAGGACCGCCGCCCTTAATAACGTTTTCTTTAATCTATATGAAAATTTCAATTTCAATATCCTTTCTGCCTATAGCAGATCTTGTTATGTAAATTTAATTTACCTTAATTATAGCACATTTGAACGAAATGTCAATATCAAACTTTGCAATTGTAAAAAATAAGCAGTTTGCACAATATAAACCTATGTTTTTTGTGCAATACACAGAAAAGCGACATTATTTGCGCCTGAGTTCAAAAAATTTCGGCAAATGCACTTGATTTTTTTACGGCTATCTGCTAAACTATCAATATAAAAGGTAAATTAAATTTACAGAGGCTGTTTAAAGGTAATTATCCGTAACCGTCTGAACGATAAATACTTTATCAATGCGGAAGGAGTGAAAATATGAATTCTGAAGAACTGGGAAAAAGAATTAAAGAAGCACGACTTGCCAAGAAGATGACTCAATCCGAGCTTGTCGGAACGTTCATCACAAGAAATATGCTCAGCCGTATCGAAAGCGGAAACGCCTGCCCGTCCGTGAAAACGCTTGAATATCTGGCAGGACGGCTTGACCTGCCTGCAGGAAGTCTTATATCCGACGAGGTGCAAGGCGAGGAAGATCCCGACAGAAACGCACAACAGCTTATAACGGTAAAGCGGCTGTACAAGGAAAGCGATTATTCCGCCTGCATAAAGGCGGCGGAAAAACTCAACGGCAGTGAGTTTGAGGACGAGGGGCAAGCGATAACTGCACGCTGTTGTATAGCTTTATCGGAAAAAGCTATGAACAGCGGAGATAAAGCGGCGGCAATAAAATACGCAAAGCAGGCGCTTGAGCTTGCCGACAAGGGCATTTACAAGAGCCGTGAGATAAGCGTTGACGCAACGCTGAAGCTGTCGGAAATCGCAGGAGAAAAGTAATTCGAATCTCATTATAGATTGTTATGTGATATACTTTTCGATACAGGAACAGTTCACAGACTGCCGAAACCGTTAAGGATAATCTGCTGTGTGCTGATATCACTTGCTTTCATTGCAATAATTGCGATACTGACTATCGTTACGGTAAAATGTGTGCAGGATATGCCTGTTGTAAGCATACTGCTCGGCACTCTTGATGTAATAATGATATTTTTACTGCTGAGTATAATCTCAAGAGCATTCGGAACAGGAAAAGATAAAAAATGATTGACAAAGCTCTTTTTTTGGTGTATAATATTATCGTTGTGATGTCGGAAGACGTCACAGGATATATGCAGACGTATCGAAGTGGTCATAACGGGGCTGACTCGAAATCTCCTTCGGCTAATGGAAGTAAAACTTCCGAAAAGCCTTTAACCGTGCGGGTTTCGGGCATTCGCCCACCGCAGGCACACCGTGAGTTCTAACAGGAATTCTAATACAACCGAATATTTGCGTTAATCTCGGTTTCCCGAGTTAACATATATGGAGACGTATCGAAGTGGTCATAACGGACATGACTCGAAATCATGATGCCCCTTGAGGGACGAGGGTTCGAATCCCTCCGTCTCCGCCAACGGAACCCGCATAAACCCAGTGTTTATGCGGGTTTTCCACACCCATATTGCAAAAAGTAAACACATCTATGTTGGGGAGCAAATCTCGGTGCAAATCGCGAATTTTGTTCCCCAATGGTATATCTGTGGCACAAGTCGAGAAATCGGCTCTTTTCTTATCCCCTTTTTGAGGAATAGTAATGTATATGGGTAACGAACTATTAAGTCCCCATAGTCAGCCGCCCCTATCCGTGGGCGGCATTTTTAATACCGCCAAAGGCTTTCCCTTATTTTCATTCCGTTTCCCCTAAAATACGGTGCGAAATAAGGGAATCTTATTTTGCTGTTCTCATAGTTCGACCCGTCAGAAACAAAAAAATGCTGCCTCACCGTTTCCGGTGAGGCATAGGTTATGTACTCTCTTTCATCATTTTCCTTTTCTGCCGCCGCCGCTCGTTCTCACGTTCACGGCGCTGTATGTACTTGAATTCCCGAATGAGTTCTTTGTATTTTTCCGTGCGCGGGTGCGCCAGCCTTTGCGGTGACGCCATAAAGTTTACGAATTCCGCTTTGGCGCAGTACTGTATAGAGCCGAGTTTAATGCCGACCAGAACTTCTTGGCGTATCCATTCGTGAATGCGCTGCGGGCTGTGACCGACAAGCTCCGCCGCCGTCTGCGTGGGCAGAGCCTCCGGCAGCTCTGCCCACTGTGAACTCAGCCACCGCCGAAAGGCTTCGCAGTTTTCCGGGGTGGCTTCAAACATCGGGAGCGGATGCCATTCGGTGCGGTTGGAGAACATGCCGCCCAGCTCCGAGAGGAAACCGGGTTCGGTATCCATGCGGGCTTTGAACCGCACCGCATCCTCTGTCCGCACCCGATATTTATGTGTCGTGTGTCCCGTGTTTTCGTGCGGGATATAGTTGTTATCCATCAGATATTTCATTTTCCGCGTGGATATGTGCAGGTACTGGCGAAGCTCGCTCCCGCTCATAAATTCTTTTTCAGTCATATATAAAATCATCCTTTCCGTTAGCATTAATGCGCCCGCCGTGGGCGCATTATTCTTTTGCTTTATTAAAGATACTGCTGATTACATCGGCGCTTTCCTGTTTCTTGGACTTATCCAGATGCGCATAGATATTCGCCGTTGTGGACAGATCGGAATGACCGAGGAAGGTCGATACATTCAGCAGCGGAACATCCTGATTGATAAGGATGCTGGCGAAGGTGTGGCGCAGATCGTGAAACCGAATCTTGCGCAGACCGTATTGCTTGATCAGGTCGGCGAACCGCTGCGTGACCCGATTCGGGCGTATCAGCCCGCCGAGCTGATCGACGCAGATATAATCGTCATGTTTGCGGTTGTAGCTGCCCTTGAACATACGGCGGTACAGGTCCTGCTTTTCCCGTTCCTCGCACAGCATTTCATACACCGGGTCCGGCAGCGGCAGCGTGCGGCGGCTGGATTTGTTTTTCATTTCCTCTACGGGTTCGACGATGACCTTGCCGTTTTCCTTATACTCAATGATTTTGGTGTCGAGCAGTATTGTTTTCTTTTCCCAATCTACTCTCGACCACCGTGCACCCAATGCTTCGCTGCGGCGCAGTCCGAGGCCGCCCGCCAGCATTACCGCGGGATAGATAATATCCCCGCGGATGAGCCCCAGCATGGTGATCAGTTCTTCCTCTGAATAATTATCACCGGTAAACTTGTTTTTCTTCGGGCGGTCGATGCGGTCAAAGGGATTGGAGTCAATGAGCCCGTCCTTGAACGCTCTTTTGAAGGCGCTGTGCAGGACGGTGTGATAGTGGATAACGGTGTTGGCGACAACGCCTGAGGTGAACATCCAATCATAGAAATCCTCAATGTCCTTTGCGGTGATGCTGCCGACCGTCAATTCCCTGCGGGCAGTAAAATACCGCCGAATTCTACCGTTTATCATTCCGCGGTAGCTTTCGGCGGTACTCTTTTGAATGTTTTTCTCGATCTTTTTATAGTAGGCGCACATATAATCGTAGATCGGAATATCCGAGGCAGGCTTTTTGTTTTGCGCAATCTGCTCGGCGTAGGACTGTTCAAAGGCTTGTACCACCTCTCGGTACGCTTTGTTCACCTTTGATTTGTTCGAGCCTTCGGGCAGCCCCAGCGCGCGCCATACAGGCTTTGTCTTGCCGTTCTCTCTGACCTGTATCACGGCATAGAGACGGCCTTTCTTAGCCTGTACGCTGGCTGCAAGTGTTGTTGCGGCATTCATTTGCGTTCACTCCTTTTTTGTTTTTGCCGACACGAACAATATCACAACTCACCGCACAAGTCCAGACTTTTTCGGAAGTTTTCTCAAGAAAACAGACCTTTGGGTTCGAACCCGGTCGTTCCCTTTGCCGCAGATAGTCGATCAGCTGCGATTTGGCAATGCGGTTTTCTCTGCCGACCTTCACTGCCGGAAGGGACTTTTCTTTTATCAGCTTGTATACCGTCTTGGTGCTGACCCGCAGGATCTCCGCGACCTCGGCAGCGTTCAGCGCCGCAGGATAACTGCGCAATTCTTTTTCGTGTTCTTTTTTCGTCATAGGCAATTCCTTTCTTCTACATTTCCATAATCGGTTCTTCGTTTTCTTCTACTGATATATCATCTCCCGAATCAGTCGCAACGGCGATGATGCCGGCCGCCAGACCGATCACAGCACCGAGGTTGGAGGCGTTTTCCTCTGCCTCAATGCGTTTTCGGCGTTCCTCCGGGTCTTCATAAGTGTTTTCGATTATACTGCCAGCTTCCAGAATACCGCGCAGACCAGCAGCGACAGCGCCACCGCCGATACCGCTGTGGCTATCATAATTTTCAAAATTCTTCGGTGCAGTTTCTCTATCGCGCTGTCCAGCGTCTCGGTACTCTTTGAAAGGGTTTCGGAGCAATTCAAAATAAACTGCTCTTGATTCTTCCCAGCCAGTTCGACGAGGTTCTGCATCTGCGCCGTCGTTTTGCGGTTCTCCGTCACCACTTCCCGCACTGTCTTTTCCATATACTCCGCCTCGATATTCTGTATATTGATGCAGTGGTCGTTCAGTTCCTCCGCCGTCGCCAGCCGTTCGATCATCTGATACAGCTTCGGCTGAAACTCCACCGCGTCCGCCAGCAGCTTGCTCTCCCGCTTGCGCTGCTCTATCGGGATCGCATACACCTGCGGCTGATACGGGATCTGTTCCAGCTCGGACAGCGTCCGCGTGTTTTTCTTCCTCAGCATATCCATTGCCGAGTTCTGCTGTGTGCTGTTTTCTGATTGTGAATTCATGTTCCAATACCTCTTTCAAATATTTTTCAGCGTGCAGGCGAATGTCCCTGCACTTCATTCCGTTCGGGCAAGTGAAGGTGATATATTTTCGCTCGTCCGTCCATGTGACTTTGTAACCGAGCCGCTGCATCTCCCGTATAAAATCCGCACGATTGCCGCTGCGGTTCATCACAAAATCAATATCGGACATCAGCTTGAACTTCCAGCTGTCACCCTTTGCCGCGGCGCGGTACTCGCGGCTTGAAATGTTTGCGCCGTCTTTTTTATACGGCTCGAGAACGCTCAGCCCGTGCTCTAAACAGATACCGTCGCTGAGTGAGCGCAGCTTTGTCAGCGTGCCGGGGTTTTGGCGCAGCTTCATTCCGTTTTCGTAATGCACGGAGTTAATGACAAAGTGGTTGTGCAGGTGCGCAACATCGGTGTGCGTGGTCACCAGCACCTCATGCCCCGGCCACGCCTTTTTCGCAAACGCCAATCCGATTTCGTGCACCTGCTCGGCGGTTACGCTTTCGCTCGGTGAGAAAGACTGCACATAATGATAAAAATTCATTCCGCCTTTTTTGTGATGCGCAGTCTTGGTCGCCATAAATTCCGTGAAAGCATTTTCGCCGTTGCAGTTTACGCCGCTCACCAATCGGCGACCGCTGTCCTCGTCCGCAACCTTTTTCTGCTGCAAACAGTATTCGATCACCGCTTTCATTGCGCTGATGCTTTGCCTCGATTCGGGAATAAAACTTACCGTTGCCATTATCCTTTCCTCGCAATTTCCAGCAGCTGCTCGTAGATTTTCTTTTGCCCGTCTACCACATCCTGAAAATCATACGAATGAAATACACCCGAATTTATCTTCGCTGCAATCTGATTCAGATTGTTGCCGATGCGCTTGAGCTCAATCAGCAGGGGCTTCACATCTTCCGCAACATGAATCGGCGTTTCCAGCGACAGCAAAACGAGATAGTCGGTGATGCTGCGCTCGGCGCGTTTGGCGTTGCGTTCGATGCGTTCCTTTTCGGCACTGGTGAGCCGAATGGTAAGCGTGTTATCACGCCGTCTCTTTTTACTCATTTTTATCTCACTCCGTTCTAAATATAGTGGGTTCGGGCTACCGCCCGAAAATAATGGGCGTCACGGCGCGGACAGCCGGACGCTCTGCTTGCCCCGGACGATGTCCGGGAAATCGGAAGCCGAAGCCCTCCGAAAAAGCCCAGAATTTGCGGTTTGTTTTTTGTTGGGGTGTTTACCCTTCTCTCTGCCGAAAGCGGCACAAATCGCCTGTAAACCGCCGACAGGGACGAAAGGAACGCTTGGGACGAATGATTTTGGGGTACACCGATTCAACCGTCACCAACGGCACTTTCGTCACCGGCAGAAAATGAATATTCGATTTCCAGCAGTCGTGCGCCGTTGCTGCGGTGGCTGCGAAAGCGCACACCGAAATCGGCAAGGCGATATTTCCATAGATTCATCAGCCGCTTCAGTCCTCTTGCCGATACCGCCTGTCCTGCGTATTCGTTATACCGCTCGCAAAACTCCGTGTTGCTGCCGCTGTACTTTTTCTGCGTTTTCATAAAATCAACCAACTGCTCCATCTCCTTCGGCAGCAGCATTTCCCGATTTTCCATACTGTCGCCGAGCATTTTCCAAACAAAATCCTCTTTGGAAAACCGCAGTTCAAGCTGGCGATCCTCCACATCACGGCCTGTGCAGTAGAGGGTGGCGCTGTCGGCATTGCGGCGGCTCTTGTCCAGCACGAAAGCGGTATCCACTGCGCCTACGATTCCGGTGGTGCCGGTCAGCTTGTTGAACGGATCACTGTCGCCCTGTTTGCGCAGGTGATGCACCAGCAGAAGACAGATATCAAGCTCGTCCGCTAACTGTTTTAATATTCGTATTTCCTCATAGTCGTTTGCGTAAGAGGTGTCGATGCTGTTGTTGCGCACGATCTGAAAGGTATCCACGGCAACAAAAACCGTGTTGGGATGTCCTTTTACAAAATCCCGTATCTGTTCGCACAGACCGTCGGACAGCGTTCCGGCAGAGGTAGCAAAAAATGCATTGGGCGGCACTTCGTCGGTGATGCAAAGCAGACGGTTCTGCACGCGGCGCAGCGTGTCCTCCAAGCAAAGATACAGCGTGGTTCTTCCGGCTGTTTTCAGATCCCACATCGGTTCGCCCTTTGCAATGCGCGCACACAGATCCAGCACCCACCACGATTTGCCGATCTTTGACGCGCCGCCGAGGATACATAACCCCTGCGGCAGCAGCGTGTCGACACAAAACTTTGTCGGCGGAAGTTTCATGTCCATTAAGGTTTCGCCGTCGATAACGGCGAGTTTTGTTTTTTCGTCAGCCATACTGAAATCTCCTTGTAAAAAAGTAAGAGCAAAAGCAGCGGCGGCGGAACCGGTGCTTTCGCTCTCCTATCTCTCTAATGGCTGAAAACAGAAAAATCACATAAAATGCTGTGAGCGTAAAAATTCGTTTCTGAAATTTTTGTAATTTTCGATGACAGCGAAATGATTTTATGGTATACTGATTACGGAAACGAGGTGGCGCACTTGAATCTGATTGAAACAAAGCCTGTGGGCGATGCGAATTTTTATAAGTTCTCTGTTGACTTTACAGGTGACGATTTTATTTTAGGCGGCAAAACTCTGCCGCTCGGAATCATTACCCACGATATATTAAACATCCCCGCCGACAGGCTGCTTTCCGTTTTTAAGACGGGCGATAAACTCAATGATTTGTATAACCGACTGAATGCGGAAAATTACAGCGACGAACTGTTTGTAAGCATTCGGGAGACCGTAGAAAAAATACTTGATATTATCGGGAAAATAAAGCCGTTTTCGTATTTTAATATCAGCGGAGAATACGAATATATTGATTTGCTTTTCAGTGATGACAAAATCAAAGAGTGGCAGCGCAGCTTTTCTTCCATGCCGATACCGAATATCAATTTTGTTCCCGAAGGCACGGCCATGCATGACCATGTTATCGTTCTTACCGAATTCATAAAATCCTACATTTATCTTTGTGCCGACACCTTTAATTTCTACAAGGTTGCGATGATGTATTTTGTAAATCTCACCGAGAACGGATTTCGGGACAAAGCACTCCTTGCCGATTTTACAAAAGAATTTTTCGGAAGTGAAGACGTGGCGGAATGGATTGAGGAACTGAACGCTACTGAAATCACACACAATTTTACACTTGAACCGGGAGTTTGGATGGCACCGGTTGTCCTTGAAAACAAAAACGGCTCTGCTATGCTCGGCCGCCGAATTCATTTCGACCGTATGCTCAATTTTTATGTTACCGATCTGTTCGAGGGGCTTGCCACCGGACATTACTCCTGGCAATGCAGAATCTGTCACCGATTTTTCTTTATGGAAACCGCGCATAAGCAGCTGTATTGCAGCACCGTCAATCCGGAGTACGGCGTTCCCTGCGCATACGTTGCAAAAAATAAACTGAATATGCCAAAGCAGAAGAAAAAGGACGGTTTCGGCTATGCGATTTGGAAAAAGAGATACGATTCTCTGCGCAACGAAAAGCATAAGACCAATAAAAATCTTCCGTCCGCCAAATATGATATTGAGGTCTGCGATAAGGCTATCGAGCTTGCTAAACGGCATTATGAAGAAGCACAGATCGATTTTGATTACGCGCAAAATCAGTATGAGCAGGATATGGTTTTACGGGACCTGATCAACGAGGCAAAAGCGGCACTGGGTAAAAAGTAATATAATTTTTCTTTGGGAAGGAGGTGCGCGTATGGATGCCGAATACAAAAAGGCTGCCGAAAAATTGCTTTGCGGCATTACGGATAAGCGGCTGCACGAGCCGACGATATGGAACGATATTCTTTCTTCTGTCCGTTCGGGTAAGCTGCGGATTTGGGAAATCAACGATGAAATTCTGCGTATCAAATATTTCTGCAAAGAAAAAATCGAACGCACATCTGCCTTTACCGAAAGCGATAAAAGCGGCGTGCGGTTCGATGATCTGAACGCATATTTTGTTGAGGCAATCAAGAACCAAGATAAAGGATATTTTGAAGCATTCATCCGCGCGTATGAGCCGGTACTGCAAAGCCGTGCCGAACGGTTCGTTGCACATTATAATCTGTCTGCGGATGACACCGAGGACATCAAGCAAATCTTTTTGGAAACATTGTGGTTTGCTTTCCTCGGCTATGATGCCGCCGACTCCATTCCGCTTTTGCAGTATGTGAAAAAGGCAGCAGTAGTACGACAACTGGATCATATCCGCACAACAAAAAACGCCTGCAACGTGCCGACGCAAAACGGGTATGCCGAGCTGCGTAAGGTTATGCGCATTTATAACAGCGCTCCCGAGCTTTCCGCCGATGCGCGCATTGCGCTTACCGTAAAGGAAACGGGCTTTGCCGAGAAAAAAGTTACCGAGTTTGTCGCTGTCGGCAAGGCTTGCGAATATCCCGTCGGCATTGTCCCGGCAGAAGAAAACGAAAACGCGGCGGACGGCACTGTTTCAGACGAGCTTATCGAAGATCCGTCCGTATCTCTGTTCGAGGAAGTGCTGCGAAGTATTTACCGTGACAATTTTCGCACTGCTGCCGATAAAATCACACCTAAGGATAAGCAGATTTTATCTCTTTCCCTCGGCGTATGTTTTGACTGTTTCGGCGTTTTCAAGCCCAGCACTTATGCAGAAATTGCATTGAAACAAGGTGCGTCAGGCGAAAAAAGTATTGAGAAAAAACGTAAAGCGGCAATCGAAAAGTTTGCCAAAGTGTTATGCGATATGGGCTTTTGCGACGGCGTTTTCTTTAAGCAAACGGCTATAACGGTCATAAAAGAAAAGGGGCAGAAAATCGTGCAGTCAGCCATATACGCTTATACGCCTTACGGTGACGGAAAAGCCGGTGAGATTCTGTATACCACCAACGGTAAGCGCCGCTTTCAGATCATTCGCCTTGCGGAATTTGATGTGACCGGCGCTTACGCAGAACAGGCCGCAAAAATCATCGACGGCATGAACGGGAATTTCATTAAAGAGCGGTTCTACGCTATCCCGCTCGAAAGCCTGCCCCGCATCAATAGCCATAATGCAAACCCAAGAATGCCGTTTTATCATCCGCTCAGTACAGACGGAAAGTGGTAGTTGTGTTGAACAAGAGGTGTTTAAGATAAAGCAAGCGGCAGCAAATGTAAAACTTAAAACCCCACCGAATGCTATGGCACGGAGCTAAACTGCGCCATATATACGATGGGGTTTTATGTGATTGAAAGGTTGTATTGCCTCACCATATTGCTGTTATCTGTCCAAAGCTCACGTTATGTCATCACATTCTGAACAACTCCATAAATTGATGAAATAGGCTTATTCTTTCGATTCACAATACATACGTTAGTTTTCTCTTGGGACTATATTTGAGTTGGGCGCCTCATAAGGCTTTCCGTCCTTGTTGTAGGTCAAGTTAAATACAAGGTCGGACAGCCATTTCTTAAATGATGGATTGTCCTGAAACTGCTTGAACAGCTCCATATTGTCCGCCATAATCGAAAAGATGACCTGCTGCAGAGCACGTTCGCTCTCCAAGCGCGCACTTTGCTCATCAGAGTTTCTCATGGCATTCTGATATTTTTCGTCCTTAGACACCATGGCCGGTATCTCAAGGATCTGCCTCCGCACGTTATCCGCATCATTCCAATTGATGTTACCAAACATATCATTGAAATTGGAGAGAATAACAGACAGCAAATCCATTTCCGGTTCAACGATGTGCCCGACCTTTCCCGCCGGTACGGGAGCCACCTCCGTATCGGTATCTTCCAGGCGAATGGACATGACCTCACGCGCCTCGTTGCGGTAACTTTCGAGGTCGATCGTTTCAAGAATCCCCTGCGAAAGATCGTCCTCTCGCGGAGACGGCAGCTTTGGTATCAGTAAATTAAGAAAGATGGACAACCGTTCCCAGTCTGCGTTACCATACGGCAAAATCGCTCCGAGAAAGCCATAAGTACGCACGAACGCCTTTGCTGCGCTCTTAAATTTAATCTGGTCATCCGTGTCAAGCTGCTTGTAAACGGCAGTGCAGGCATCTAATGTGGGATCAAGTTTGTCGCGATCCGCTCCATCCAGGTACAAATTGACAAGCCGCTCGACATCTTCGTTGGAGAACACCTGGTATTCCTCCATTGTTGCAACCAGGTCGTATAGCTTGTTCGGATCGGTTTCGCCGGACAGAATCGTGGTGCGGTAATATCGCGAAAATGATTCCTGAATCATCTCCGGCTTGTTTGCAAAGTCCAAGACAAAAGTATCATACTTTTTCGGGCAGCAGCGGTTCAAGCGGGAGAGCGTCTGTACCGCCTTGATGTCATAAAGCACCTTGTCGACATACATGGTGTGGAGCAGCGGTTCATCAAAGCCTGTCTGGAACATATCCGCAACAATGAGAATGCGATACGGGTCTTTTTTGAACTCCTTCGGTATCTTAGCGTCCGGGAAACCGTTCAATCCGGCAGAGGTAAGCGGCGGTTCCTGACCTTGATACTTGTTCTCGCCGGAAAAGGCGATAATCGTTTTATATGGACTGCGCCTATCCGCAAGGCATTTATTGATGGCGTAATAATATTCGATACAGCGAGGAATGCTGGAGGTCACGACCATAGCGCGAGCCTGCCCGCCGATTTTTCCTTTGGCAATGACTTGTTCGTGAAAATGATCTACCATCATAGCCGCTTTCTTGGCAATGGTATAGCTGTCGCTTTCCACAAAGCTGCGCAGCTTCTTCTGTGCCCGCTTCTTATCGAACATCGGGTCATCCTCGACGGTCTTCATCAGCTTATAGAAGCTGTCGATAGGCGTATAGTATTGCAGCACATCCAGAATGAACCCTTCTTGGATTGCCTGTTTCATCGTATAAACATGGAAAGGTCTGTGCTTGATATCGTCGCCGTCCTGATACGGAACGCCGAAGGTTTCCAGCGTTTTATTCTTCGGGGTTGCGGTAAACGCAAAGTAGCTGGCGTTGTTCAGCAGTTTACGCCCTTCCATCATGGCGTTGATCTTATCCTCGTTATCCATCTCGTCATCAGAAGCAAGCCCTGAAAGTGCAAGGTTCATCTGCGCAGAGTTTCTTCCGCTCTGTCCGGAATGAGCCTCATCGATGATAATGGCGAAATGGTTATCCTTGTGTTCTGCTCCAATCTGTGGAACGATGTACGGGAACTTTTCAATAGTGGTCACGATAATACGCTTTCCATCGGTAATGGCTTTCGTGAGATCGCCGGAGTGCTCCGCCCATGCGACCGTGTTGCCGACCTGCATGAACTGCTTGATAGTCTCCCGAATCTGCTTGTCGAGAATCCGGCGGTCGGTGACGACAATAACGGAATCCAGCATCGGACGACCGTCCTGTTCAAGCCCGATGAGCTGGTGAGCAAGCCAAGCGATAGAGTTGGATTTACCGCTGCCTGCGCTGTGCTGAATGAGATACTTTTTTCCGACACCATTTGTTTTCACATCGGCAAGCAGCTTCGTTACAACATCGAGCTGATGGTAGCGGGGGAAAATCTGCTTTTCCTTTTTCTTTTTGGTGTCCTCGTCCACCTCGACGATGACCTGCGCATAGTTTTCTATGATCAGCGTCAGCTTTTCCTTGGTGAGAATATCTTTCCAAAGGTAGTCAGTCATGATGCCATTGGGATTTGGTGGATTTCCTGCACCATCATTATAGCCTTTATCAAATGGCAGAAACCAGCTATCTTTCCCAGCAAGCTTTGTGCAGAACTTGATACGGGCATCGTCTACGGCAAAATGCACCATGCAGCGTTTGAATTGGAACAGCATCTCTCTGGAATCACGGTCATCCTTGTACTGCTGAACGGCATCATCAACATTTTGCTTTGTAAGCTGATTTTTCAGTTCAAATGTGATAACCGGTAAACCATTGATGAACAAGCACATATCCAGCGCCAGTTTGCTTGCATCCTGCGAGTAGCGCAGCTGCCGGGTGACGCTGAAAATGTTCTTTTCAAACATTTCCCGTGCCTTGGCATTGTTCTCGGTCGGCGTAAGATAGAACATGATAAGGTCAACCGGATACACCTTGATGCCGTTGCGCAGCACATCAATAATGCCGCGTTTGGCAAGCTCCCCCTGCAAGCGGTTCAGAAATTGACGCTTTTTCTGCTCGGATTTGAATACACCAAGCCTGTCCATCTGCTCCGGCTGTGTATTCTGCAGGAAACGGAAGAGACGAGTCTCATCAATGGCGTATTCTTTGTTGTAGTCGGCGTTGTTGCCCTGCTCATAGCCGTTATGTTCAACGAGCCATTTTACGATAAGAGATTCAAAGCCTTTTTCCTTTGTATCGGTGACCTCCATCTTGCTCAGTCCTCCTTCGCTTTTTTCTTTGCTGTTTTTTCGACTTCCTTTATGGTTTGCATATACGCCTCCTCAACAGGAGAGAGATTCTGCACGAGAAAACGCTGATACTCCTGGTTTGCCTTTTCCATTGCTTGTTTGTGGCTGACCTTACCCGCACCGACCAGAAGCTGTTCTCCGGTGGAGGAAAGTACCCGATCCAGATGCTCCACATAGTCGCTCATATGCATGGGGCGGTGGCGCATCGCCTGTACCTCTGCAAAATCAAAATATCCGGAAACGATGCCGTTCAATATCTGCAATTCTTCCTCAGTCAGGTAGTTCTTGGCAATGCCGATGTCTTTTGCTGTCGGAAAATCGCCGGAGAAGGCGGTCAGACCCATAAACGGCTTATCTGCGTCAGCCCGCTCATAAATGACCTCCGCAGCCGTATGTCCATGCGCAGCATAGTGCAACTTGTTCTGCACCATTTTGAAAAATGCCACAGATTCCGAACTTCTCGGATCATAGTCCACGCTGGTAGCATACAGGTCAAGCACCTGCCGGTACATAACCTTTTCGGAGGAACGGATATCCCGGATACGGGCGAGAAGCTCTTTCCAGTAGTTTCCGCCGCCGAGTTTTTTCAGACGTTCATCATCCATCGTAAAGCCCTTGACCATATATTCTTTCAATCGCTCTGTTGCCCAGCGACGGAAGTTGGTGGCGATCATTGATTTTACGCGGTATCCAAGAGAGATGATCATATCAAGGTTATAATACGGGATCTCTCTTGTGACTTGTCTGCTGCCCTCGGTGCGAACTTGTCGGAATTTCCGACAGGTTGAGGCTTCGTCCAGTTCACCCTCCTCGTAAATATGTTGAATGTGCTCCACAATGTTGGTGCGGGAGGATTGGAACAGATCTGCCATCTGCTGCTGCGTCAGCCATACAGTTTCATCCACAAAGCGGACGTCTATTTTTGTATCGCCGTCTTCGGTCTGATAGATAACGATATTGCCCCGGTTTTCTTCAAGAGCGAGGTCTTTTGTATCAGCCATGCTCAATCCTCCTGTTCCTCAGTATCTTCTTCGCCGTCGTCCTCATTGTCCGCATCGGTGTCTTCATCCACAAACTCGTATTCCGGGATATCGATGCCACGGACATCAATCTTGCCGGTGACTATATCTGCAACAAGATGCGTTTTGAAATCCAACAAGGCTTTTTTTTCTTCTTCTGTAATCACTTGAAGTCGCATATAATCACGAACTAATTCATTTAGCGCATTAGCCTTTTCTTTATCGTCTGGTACAGGCAATTCTAAGTTGAGTACTTCTTTGATGTTCAATGGCCTATTTCTGCCTGCAGAACCGTGGGAGCACTGCTGAAGATTAAAAAAACCTTCACCAGAAAGAAAATACAGCCAAAGATATTCAACTGGAATATATCTAACTGGCTTAAGCAAATAATAGCGATGGGATGCGATGCCATGGGTATCTTTTTCTTGGGTGATGTAAACAGCATCTTCCCAAGCAAACTGACCGCTCAGCATTAGACGATCAGAATGAATATGCTGGAATTGAGAGTCTCCTAACTCATTACTAAGGCATGGTTCTCTCAAAAAGATACCTCGCCCTCGATTGTACATACCTGCCTTAGCATATGATTCAGAAGCATCAGGAACGAAAAAATCATCGTCAAGCTCGAAAAGATACTTGATTTTGACCTTTTTGCTGCACTTTGACGTTGTGTCACGGAATAAACGGTCCAGCAATTCTTTTACTTTTCTCAATTGTTCCTGCTTGATGTTAATCAGCCTATTGATGCTCGAAACCTTCCAGTCCAGAAAGCGCACAATCTGATCCTGCTCCTCGCGGGGCGGAACAGGGTAAAATTGAGCCGCAAATACTTCAAAGCGAAAATCTGATGACCGCTCTCTTATACCTCGATACAGCGACTGGATATACCCTGAACGTGCCATTTCTCGAAGCAGCAAGGCATAATATTGATTATTACTATTGCCTTTCGCTTGGCAGACACTATAAACAGGAGTACCTTTTCCATCAGAATCAGAAACTCCTATCGAACCAGCAAAGGCATCCATCACATGAATAACAAGATCGCCTTTTCTTATTCCTTGATAGCCGATTTCTTTCAATGATTCTGTGAAGCCTGTTGTTCTACGGTTTTTTCTTAATGTTACAGTGCCGTCACGAAAACAGGTAACGACTTCATCTGTATCACTGGTTGGGCGTTGCATCTTCTGATACAGATTCTTTCCACGCACCAGTCCCCAATGTTCCGGCATCTGCTTGATCCACGGCACGGGAGACAGTGTGTAATTCTCATATCCACTCATTGCACGCCCTCCATGATACCCGCCAACAATCCGTCGGCTTCCTGTTCAAGGGTAGACAAACTACTCAAAATATCACTCATGTCCCGCAGCTCCACAGGCTTGTAGAAATACTTCGTAAAGCTGATCTCATAGCCGACCTGCGTTTTCTTCTCGTCCACCCATGCGTCCGGTGCATAAGTCAGCACCTCATTTTTCATAAAGGCATCAATACCACCCTCATAGGTGAACGGAATATTCTCCGTGTCGCGCAGGTTAGGATCAGGTATAGGCAAACCTTTTTTACATACTATCTCAGCGGAAGGGTCTATTGTTAAAAGCGGAAAAAAGAAATCTTCATATTGCTTGAATTTTATCTCGCAGTTCTTTATATTTGGATCGTTATAAATCAGCTTGACGAATTCATTATAATCCATATATGGTTTTTCACTTATAAGGTTTATAAGGGCTTCCATATATGCATGATACACCTTTTCAAATCTAAGCGCACCCACCGTTTTAGGTATCTTCATTGACCTTGCTTTCGGAGTTTTTTCAATATATGAGAGGAAATCAGCAGGTGCAATTTCCGGAACGTTAGTGTAATTGGGTTTAACATCTATTCCGAAGGTTCGGAACAATAACAAAGTTTCCTTTATTGTTTTTACGTTCACGTCTATTCTATAACGCAGCGGTCGCTCCACCGTCACGCTCCAATAGCCGAAGTCCTCGTTGTTCAGCATCATGCTGACTTCGCTTTCTTCCATTGTAAGGAACATACGGACGATCTCCTTGCGGATTTCCTCGGTAAATTCGCAGTTTTTCTTGCCCATGTTCTTGCGCAGTGCCGACTTCATCGCCGTTGCGTCGATAAGCTGAATTTTGCCCTTGCGGCGTTCTTCTTTCTTATTGGAAAGCACCCAAATGAATGTACCGATGCCTGTATTGTAAAACATATTCTCCGGCACGGCGATAATGGCCTCCACCAGATCGTTCTCAATCATATAACGGCGGGCATTGCTTTCGCCGCTTCCTGCGTCGCCGGTGAAGATGGAAGAACCGTTATGTACCTCCGCAATACGGCTGCCGAGTGGAGTGTCTTTCTTCATCTTTGCCACATTGTTCAGCAGGAACAGAAGCTGGCCGTCGCTGGTGCGCGGGAGCATGGTAAGCTGTTCGCCGCCTTCAAGGTAGGCGTTGAATCTGGTGTCGAGAATCTCCTTTTTGCCACCCATCTTTTCTGCATCGGTTTTCCAGCTCTTGCCATAAGGCGGATTTGAGAGCATGAAGTCAAACTGCCGGGTGGCGTTGCCGTCCAAGGACAGCGTTGAGCCGTAACTGATATGTTCTGCCTGGTCGCCGTCGCCCTTGAGTAACATATCCGCCTTGCAGATGGCATAGGTTTCCGGGTTGATCTCCTGCCCGAACAGGTGAATGGAGACATTCTTTCCGCGCCTTGTTGCCAGCGTCTGAAGTCTCTCCTGCGCCACGGTGAGCATACCTCCCGTTCCGCAGGCTCCGTCATAGCAGGAGTAAGTAGCGTCCTTGATTTGATCCGCAATCGGCATAAAGATAAGGTCTGCCATCAGTTCAACAACATCACGGGGCGTCCAGTGTTCGCCGGCTTCCTCGTTGTTTTCTTCGTTGAACTTACGGATCAGTTCCTCGAAAATCGTACCCATGCCGTGGTTGTCCAGACCGGGATGCTTGAGAATGGTCTTTTCTTCATCTTTGTACACCGGGTTCGGACTGAGGTTAATATCCGAAGATATAAATTTTTCAATAACTGCGCCGAGAATGTCTGCCTCGATCATGGTATCGATCTGATTACGGAACTTGAACTTCTCCAGAATCTCCTGCACATTCGGAGAGAAGCCGTCAAGATATGCTTCAAAATCCGTTTTTAAGGTCTGCTTTTTCGCACGGCTGGTAAGGTCGCGTAGACGGAACGGCGACGCATTGCAAAAAGCCTGTCCAGCCACGTTGCACAGTGCAGGCCACTGGTTATCGATACCTGCCGCATCCAACTTTTTCTTCATATCCAGGACAGCCTCTTTACTGTCCTCCAAAAGAGCATCCAAACGACGGATGACCGTCATCGGCAGAATCACATCACGGTATTTACCGCGCACATACACATCTCGCAGGCAATCGTCTGCGATGCCCCATATAAAACTAACTATTTGATTATGCACCTGATTGTCCATATTTCTTCGTTTCCTTTCGCTCTATAGTGAGCCACTATTATCATATCAAATTCGCTGCACAATAAAACGGTCTTAGTCGGCATTCTCTGCTTTATCGTCAGCTGCGCCGCCGGAGCGAATCCACTCATCTGGCTCTGACAGTTTGAACTTCCACAGCCTGCCCACCTTGTACGCAGGCATATTTCTTTTCGCAATTCAAGCAGATGCTCCTATGTAATTCTTTAAAGTGTAGACCGCTTTTCAATATTCTCATTATTACTTTGTCAATTGTTTTCTTTTTCAAACTCAACGATATCAGCAATATTACAGTCGAGAACAATGCAGATTTTTCGAAGAGCTTCCATCGAAACATCCTCGCTGCGGCGGAGTTTAGTCATGGTGCTGGAGGAAAGCCCTGTGGCTTTATGCAGATCTGATTTACTCATTTCTTTGTCAACAAGGAGTTTCCACAGCTTTTTATAACTTGCTTTCATCATTTGAAACCTCACCTTTGAAAGATAACTACAGTTTAACAATTTGTATTATACCATAATAAAACCTTTTTTACAAGATAATTCGACGCTTTTCCGTCAAACTTCGAATATTATTCGATAACTTTCCGCTTTTTCCGTTTCCGCCAAGTAAAAATGGAGCAAAACACCGTTACCTTACCGTCTACAACAAAGACTATAACAGAATCACACACCCACGCTTAGATCCGTCGTTTGTTTGATATGCCGTTTAATTCATGACTTTTTCTTGAAAACCCCGAATAAACCCCTGTTAAGCCTTGTAAAATTTCAAAAAATGTGATATAATATAGTATTGTATTTTCGTGAAAACGGAGGGTTTCACTATGGATAACGACCTTGAGCGCTGGTATTCGATGAAAGAAATTATGGAATATTTGGGCGTCAGCCGTGATACCGTTCTTGACTGGATCGAGCGCAGAGAAATGCCCGCCGCTAAAATCGGCAGGCTGTGGAAATTCAAAATAAGTGAAGTGGACGCCTGGATGAAATCCGGCGTCGCGGCGGACAAGTAATCCGTGTTGGGAGACAAGCTATGGGCTTTATAGAATCATATAAGCATCTTGAAAAACTATGCGGCGATATGCTGCAAACTCAACACGGTATCTCTGCCTATATAGACGATATGGGAAATACGCCAAATGGTTGTTATTGAGTTAAAGGCTGGGACGAAGATCTCAAGCGTCTTAAGCACTATCGGTGGATTCGAAATCAAATTTCTCATGAGCCAAATTGCACAGAGGAGAATATGTGCGAATACGGCGATGCGCAGTGGATTGACGACTTTTACGATAGAATTATGAATCAAAGCGACCCGCTTGCTATGTACCGAAAGGCAACAAGACCTCAGCCTGTCGCAAAACCAAAACATCCCTATCAATCTCCACAGCCGCAACATACATATTCTGTACAGCCGGTTTCCTCAAAAAAGAAGGTGCGGAAAGCCACTGGATGGATTGTGTTATTGATTGTTGCAGCGCTTGTCGGATTGTTTTTTGTGCTTAAATATCTTGTAAATTAATCGGGAGGTGTGCTATGACACTTGAAAATAAATTGGGGCTGACAAACGCTGCCGACCTTGCCCGCGAGGAAGAACACATCAGCAAGAAAAAGGCGCTTGAACTTTTTGATAGCGGGTTGCTTGATAAATTGGAAGCAGGAAAATTCTCCGCACTGAAAGCAATTCACAAGTATCTTTTTGATGAAATTTACGATTTTGCCGGAGAACTCAGAACCGTAAACATTTCAAAAGGCAACTTCCGTTTTGCGCCGCTGATGTACCTTGAAGCGGCACTTTCCAACATTGATAAAATGCCGCAGTCCTCTTTTGATGAAATCTTCGAGAAGTATGTGGAAATGAATATCGCCCATCCTTTCCGAGAAGGAAACGGGCGCAGCACCCGTATTTGGCTCGACCTCATTTTCAAAACCGAACTTCACAAGGTCGTTGATTGGAGCCGGGTTGATAAGGAAGATTATCTTCTTGCCATGGAGCGCAGCCCGATAAAAGATATTGAAATCAAACACCTTCTGAAAAACGCACTTACCGATGATGTGGATAGCCGAGAGGTCTATATGAAGGGCATCGACCACAGCTATTATTACGAAGGATTCACAACCTTTAAGACGGAAGATTTAAGCAAGGAATGAGGTGCAAATATGCCGGATAAGAATTGGCAATTTGAGCTTGAAGAATATATAAAGCAAGGCGAACCCGACAGAGCCGAAAAATGCGAAGCGTGGCAGACTGCCATCGGCTTGCAGGCGGTTGACGGACTTAACACGTCCGAATATTTGCTGGACACCGCAAAGGAGCACATTGAGGGCAAAATCACCATTGATGAAGCGCAGAAGCGGATTCACAGTTATTATGAGCAGCGCACCACACGAACCGAGACAGAAAATGAAACCAAAGAAGCGGATATCGTTTCGGCAAGAATAACGAAGCTGCTGGGAGAAAAAGCGTTTCAGTTTTCTCCTGCCGAGTGGATTACCGTTCACCGCAGATTGTTTGAGGGCGTATTTGACCACGCCGGTCAAATCAGGCAATATAACATCACCAAGAAAGAGTGGGTGCTGAACGGCGATACCGTAATTTATGCGGATTGGAACAGCATTAAAGAAACTCTGGACTATGATTTCGCCACCGAAAAGCAGTTTTCTTATGAGGGACTGTCGGTTGAAGCAGCGGTAAAGCACCTTGCAAAGTTTGCATCGGATATTTGGCAGATTCATCCCTTCGGCGAGGGAAATACCCGTGCCACCGCCGTGTTTATGATCAAATATATGAAAACCTTTGGATTCCGCGTCAATAACGATGCGTTCCGTGAAAACTCTTGGTATTTCCGCAATGCGCTGGTCCGGGCAAACTATAATAATTTGCAAAAGGGTATTCATTCCACCACAAAATTTTTGGAATTGTTTTTCTCCAATCTTCTGCTCGGCACAAGCCACGAACTCAAAAACCGTTACATGCACATTGATTTTGCGGATGAAAACACTCCCCAAAGTATCAGCCCCAAAATTCCAAAGTATCAATTTGATACTTTGGACTGTACATTAGAGGAACTCGCGGTTTTAGAATTGGTCGCGAAGAACCCGGCGATAAAACAGCAAGAGATTGCAGAACAAACCGGAAAATCCATTGCTACGATCAAGCGAATTATGAAATCGCTGCAAGATAAAAACTATATCCGCCGTGAAAGCGGCAAACGTTACGGCAAGTGGGAAGTGTTGGTTTAGGAAAACTATAAGAAATGTGTGGTAATATAATGGTCAATATCAAACTTTTTAATATAAATGGCAACGAATTAAAAATTAATAATGTCAATTTCCGAACTGTTAAGGAGAAAATATTATGACTATTCCGGAAGAACAAAAAATCAAGCTTGAAAGTATGCAAATCAAAGGCATACGGGCAATGATTTGGCAAAACATTGAAAAGGAAAATATCGAGTCTCGCTTACTTCAAATCAAAAAGCAAAACTATACCAACGATCTTCGAAAATTTGTGAATTCGCAAAGTAGAGCTGTTTTAATCGAGTTGATTAAAATGTCGCCCGAAATATATCCACAAACAATTGATGCGGCATACGAGAAGTACAGATATGGATTAAAACCCGGTTTTACGCTGTTCTGGGCTAAACGAAGCAACGATATCTCTTTTGATAAAGACTCTTTGGAAACGAAAATCAAAGAATTTATATCCGCTCAAAAATATGGAGAAGATGATAAGTACAGAAACTTGGAATTTGTGTCAATAATTGAGTTTGGTGGCACGTATGAAATTTCATTATCATACCTTCAAAAATTCAACTACATAAATGAAGAAGGGGAATTCACATATGTTTATATGATGAAAGAGTGCTTCATTTGGGTTGGTATAGATAAGAATTTCATCGCTATTAATAATATGCCCGAAGTTCTAATGAATGCTTTGAAGCGTTTCTTTAGTTCCCTATATTCTGCTGATATTACTAACATCAAAATCACAAGTAAGTTACTAGAAAAAGTTTTTCCTAGCGATAAAACGAAAAGAGTTACTAGGCATAATGCTAACCCGCCCGAAACCCAATTGGAAAAAATTACATTTGCAGATCAAAATCTAGGCGATAAAAAAGATTGTATTCCTGACGGATATGAAGATTATGACATAACAAATACGCAATATGTTGAGGATATAGATGAGAACACAACTGGTACATTGGGCGTTAATTGTAACAAAGGTAAACTGTATTTATCTAAAAGTTTGACCGCATCACAGTTTAGAACGTGGAGTACCAGAAGAATCAATGACATAATTTCGTTCTTTCAAAACACATCTGATGTCACATTAGAAACTGTAATCGGTTTTAATATGTTTTCATCATCCTCTTGGGAGGACATTAAACAATCTTCTATACCTATTCTAAACGAAATAGCGCTTGCTATAATCGTGTGTAAAACATCAAATGTGGATTCTTATCCCGTTTCTTTTGATTTATATAAAGCATATAGTGAATTGAGCAACAAATTTTATGAGAAAGTATATTGCTTGTGTGATACTTGCGAAGAACCCTCCATTCCTAGTTGTCCTGATTGCGGAGGCACACATTTTGCAATAACAAAAAAGGCTCCTACGAAGATTATATGCAATGATTGCGGAAACGCCCAAGGAGGTCCTTTTGTATTCGATTGCGAAAACGGACATATAAATACAATAGCGGATATTAATGATGCAATCTCGTTAATAGCAACAGATGATTTTACTGAACAACTTTTAGCCACAATTAAATTATATTATCCAGATATCGTCTTTGATAACAATGAATATTTTACATTAACTAGCGGTTCTTTAACAATTCTCAAAAGTCCTAATTACGAAAAATTAAAGGCTTCTGATATTCAAGATTTTGCACCAATTGTTAATAGAAAACTAACGCATTCTTCCGATGTACTTCAATCATCACTGAAACAATTAAAAGAGAAATGTTCTCATCCTACTAACGATGAATGTAGTCAGTGCAAGAATAAACCGATATGCGATATAAATGATGTGCAATGCATACTAAAATTGTTTGAAGACTTTGAAGGATATACACCACAGCCTCATCAAGGACACGAGTTCGGAGATGTATCAATGTTGGTGACATACAATGGTAATAATCTAACGTTTTTAGGTGCTGCGAAATCGGTAAATCTACGCACTCCAAAAACCACAAAAGCAAGTGCGCTTGGCAGAGAAATCATACAACAAGTTATTGATGCCTTTAATGATAATAGAGCTGAAATAGTTGGTGTGATTTATCCTGACATGATTGATGACCAACTTAAATACTTGCTATTCCACGAAGCAAAAGTTCATAATAAAAAACTTGTGATTTTAGACAAGGAGTTCATGCTCCGTCTTTTGGACAAATACCTTACTGATAAAAATCTATAATCTGAAGGCTCCGACAGTGCAAGTCGGAGCCTTTGCTGATATTTATTTTGCCGGCGGATGTTATTCTATAAGGCCGCTCTCCTTTAAGAGCAGTTCGACATCGGTGCCTTTTACTTTTTTCATTACGACTTTGAGCAGCATCTTTTCCTTGAATGAGAGCTTTATATCCGTTATCGGCTTCTTGTCTATAGCGTAGTAGCAAGCACGCAGAAGCTCACGGACATCATATTTGCTTCCCCATACCTCAGGAACGCCACGGTCTATGTCAAGCAAGGTGTAGACAGATTCCATACCGGTACGCATAGAATACTCGGTAGTGAAGATGGTGTCACGGGGCGTTTCGGCAAACTGACCGATGAAAGCAAAGTTTACTGCGCCGTCCGGAACTACCTTAGGTCTGTCGGATTCCTTTCTCGGCTGGAAGAATGCGTTTATATAAGGCATATAGCACGTTGTGGTGTTGCAGGAGTTTTTGGCAAGCGCATTGATTTTTTCTGTCGGTACACCGATGTGGTAGAGCCACTCACGGCAGATCTCCTCGCCTGTGCAATCACGCATGGCTTTCTTTACATAGTTGCCTTCCTTGTTTGTATTAAGGGAATACAGCCATACAAGAACCATATTCTTATCCTGCGACTTGAACTGAGGCTGACGGTTTATCGTCCACGAAAGATACCAGTTTTCCGTGCTGTCCTTTACGGTGACAATGCCGCCTGTTGTTACCTTGCCCATGCGTGGGTCACGCTTGCAGATATTCATAATATATCTGATTATCTCATCGTCCGAGGTCGCTACTGTGGCGCTCATCCAGTTCGTAGCGTCAACATCACTGCAGAACTTGTCGGGGTTGCCGTATTCGCCGTTCTTCGCCTGTGCCGCAATAGCCTTCCACATATCCCACGATTCACCGAATCCGTTCTTTACACCGGATAAATCGGGGGCGTGGGTCTGATCGCCGTAGCAGGATGTGTCGGTACAGCAACCGTTTGTGATGAACACAAGGTCGTCCTCGATAAGATCTATCGTTTGCTGCTTTCCGTCCTTTATATAGACTATCTGCTTTGCAATCTTTCTGCCGCCGTCATCCTTGATGATGACATTCTTCACGTCCATTCCGTACTCAATGCGAACACCGTGAGCCTCAAGATATTTTACAAGCGGAAGTATCATACTCTCGTACTGATTGTACTTTGTGAAGCGCAGTGCGCTGAAGTCCGGAAGTCCGTCTATATGATGAACGTAACGGCAGAGATAACGCTTCATTTCAAGAGCGCTCGACCAGCGCTGGAAAGCAAACATCGTCTGCCAATACAGCCAGAAATTCGTACTCCAGAAGCTGTCGGGGAGAACCTCCGAGATCTTCTTGTCCTCAAGATCCTTTTCGGGCGTTAAGAAGAGCTTTGAGAGTGCCATTGCCGATTCCTTGTCAAGCTCGAACTTCTTGTCTGTGTGTGCGTCCTTGCCGCAGTTTACCGTTGCACGACAGAGAGAATAGTTGGGGTCGTGCTTGTTGAGCCAGTAGTATTCGTCAAGCACCGATACACCTGGCGTTTCGATAGAGGGAACGTCACGGAACGTATCCCACATTACCTCGAAATGATTATCCATTTCACGACCGCCACGCATATAGAAACCCTTTGTAATATCCTTGCGTCCGTCACAGCTTCCGCCCGCAAGCTCCAGTTTCTCAAGAAGGTGGATATGCTCGCCCTTCATCTGTCCGTCTCTTACAAGATAGAAGGCTGCCGTAAGTCCGGCAAGTCCCGTGCCAATGATATAAGCTGATTTTTTGTCGACATCCTTCGGCTTTTCGGGATGTGCGAATGCTTCATAAGTTCCTGCTGAGTAATACATAAAAACCTCCTGAAAATTTATTTTCTGTCCTTATTATATCCACATTTCCGACTTCTTTCAATAAACAAAAAAAGCGCCGTGCTAAAATCTTTAGCACAGCACTGTAAATTGTATAAATTTTTATCAAAACGGACATTTTGATAAAAACGGCTCACAGCTTGAAACGATTCAACGCATCGGAAACGGAATCTTTTATAAGCAATGCGAGCTTATCTATTATCAGCCTCGGGTCTTCCTTCATATCGCCTTTTATCCAGTCAAGCATTATCCCTATGAACACATACGAATATATCCGTGCGATAAATTCCTTGTCCTCATCACGCACGGTTATTCCTTTCGACTGCTCATCTATTACTCCCATTATCAGACCGTCTGTCAGCGGTTTCAGATATTTTTCCACCTGCTCACGATCGACACAGCGGTAGACATTCATAACAAACGGTTTATTTGCAAGCACAGCCTCAAATATATTCAGAAAACCCTCCTGCCAGGTATCGTGGGTCTTCTTTTCTTCAAGTGCTTTTCTTGCGTCTTCAAGGCACGACCATTCCACAAGGTCGTAAATATCCTTAAAATGATAATAGAAGGTCATCCGGTTTATGCCGCAATCCTCGGTAATATCGTTTATAGTTATCTTGGTAAGCGGTTTTTTCAGAAGAAGATTTTTAAGCGACTGCTCGAGTGCCCTTTTAGTTACCTCAGACATTTTACCCTCCGGAGTATTACTTTCTGACGCATTATACCGACAGTGAAATCTGTTCGTATCACGCAATTCTGTCTGATTATATTTTAGCACATTTTCATAAAATTTCAAGTAAAAGCTGGGTTTCTGTTTTTAATACGCTGTTATTTATACTGCATCTTGCGGTGAGGATACCGTTTTTATACGGATTGCACCGGATAAACCGAAACGGACAGCCGTGAAGCTGTCCGTACAGGCTGTCGAAAAACCTATATAATTTTTAAAAATGGGGTCGCAGGGGCATAGCCCCCGTACAGGTCGTCAGCCATTTGTGCCACTGCATCGTGCAGTGGCTTTGTGTGGCTGACTACAAGCATCCTTGCTTGGACTAGGGGCGGTAGCCCCAGTAATATAGCCCCGGCACGGATGCCGGGCGTGTATGCACAAGGGCTTTGCACGATGCAAAGCCAACCAAGCATACACAGCCTTTCACCCGGGGAAAGGGGGCAGGGGGATAGGGGGAGTGAGTTAGAAGTTTGTTTCAAAAACAGACTTTTTCTACAATCTGAACGGACAGCTGTGAAGCTGTCCGTAAATCTTATCTGTAATTTTTAACGCTTATCGTCCTTTGACTTTCTGTTGCTGATGACCGAGCCTGCAATAATTCCTCCTACAAGGACTGCCGCACCTGCTGTGCTTAACACTATCCAGCCGGGGAATGCGTTGCTTTCCGCTGTCTGCCCTGCAATAAGTCCGTTCTGTGCCATTTCTGCTCTTGCATTACTGCCGTTGTCAACGGGCGATTGAGCGGACGCATAAATGCTTACCGTGATTAATGTAGTTGCAAGTGCAGCTATTGTTGTGATTGTTTTTAATAGTTTTGTCATAATTTTCAGTCCTTTCATAGTTTTACGTTTCATTGATGTAATGTAAGGTGTATTTTCTTTCCTATTTTTAGTATAGCACATAAAAACTGCAAGTCAATATTTATGACAAAACTGTAACTATTTTGTTACCGGTTTGTAACCTTTTTCGTTTTGGTTACCGGTTTATCTCTTCAATAACGCATTTGCCGCTTGAAACTAAAGCTGTAATATATGTATCGCAAGCACCGTTTGTGTCCGTGCCGTAATACCTTGTACCGCTTTTGGTCAGCGTTTCCGCATTACCGCCAAGTTCTACATCCACAGAGCCTGATGAAACGCTGTAGTCGATTCTGGCTGATGAGATTTTCGGCAATGTGATATATGTTGTTCCGCTTGACTGGTCAAGTTCAGCTTTTTCAACATTTCCGGTGCAGTGCATTTCAAGTCTTCCTGAATATATTTTTGCCTTGATTTTACCCATATTTCCTGTAGCTGTGACATTTCCTGAGCCTAACTTGAACTCGGCGTTTTTTGCATTGAAGTTGTTCAGTGCAACGCTTCCGCTCCTGCATTCCACATTCAACGTTTCTGCAGTTACGGTATTTTCGCCGCCACGACCTGAAACCTCCGCCTTACCCGAACCGATGTCAATCTTCATATCTCCCGTCATAGCTGTAACATTAACCTTTCCGCTTAAAAGCAGGATTTCCGTTGTTTCGGTATACGGAATGTCACCGCTGACAGAGCTTGCACCTGAATATATCCGCAGACCGCTCAGCTTGTCGGTATCTCTGTATCTTTCGGGGAGCGATATTTCTATACGGGTCAGCACATCGCCAAACATAAGCATGGAAAAAAGTAACGGCTCACGACTTTCGTATATATGAAGCTTTCCGTTATCCACAAAGCAGGTCAGTTTCTTGTTCTTATCCGGTGTGCTGTAATTCACGGTCGTCTTATCTTCTTTGTTGAAGCGGAAAACCACATTTGCTCTTTGTATATCCAGATTTATTTGCGTAAAGTTATTTTGCTGTCCGTTCTCATTGTTTTTGTCAAAAACGAATGTTGTGGTTTCCATTTTCGACTCCATTTTATCATTCATATACTGCTCGCCCTTTACCGCAACCGGAACAGCTAAAATTGCGCATCCGATAATTCCTGCAGCCAGAAGTGCGGCTGATATTATAAGTATTATCTTTTTCATCAGAATTCTTCCTCCCTGTCGGCAAATGCATTTTTGCTTATTCGTACTGCCTTTTTGAATATTTCGCTACATTTTTTAACAGCTGTCGGTATGAGTACAGTCATAAAGCCGCTTATACCGATAATCGCAAGTCCTGCAAACACGTTGAATTCTCTGCCGAAAAGAAGCGTAGCCGCACTTTCGGGAGCTGATGATAAAAATGCAGAAGCAATACCGATTATTCCCGTCAGCATAAAACACGCTGTTATTATAATGTACCCAAGTGTAAATATCACAACGAAGATAAACGATAAATCAACGACAAACGCATCGAGCATTAAATACTTTGAAACAGACGTTTCTTCACTGCCGGGAAAACGTGAGGCACACTCTGCTGTGTCGCCTTTGTCAAACGTGCCTTCGGCTTCTTCTCCGGCATAATCCTTTACTATCTCAATGGGATTGCCGAGCTTTGCGCATATCTCGCTTTCGGTTTCACCGTTTTCCTCTCCCTCAGAGAAATGACGTTCAAAATCCTCTGCCATTTCCCCGAACGATAATGAATATTTCTCAGCCTGTGATTTCAGAGCCGCCATAAACTCTGCTTTAGTGTTGTAAGTCATAATTCAATTCCTTTCTTCAATCAATACCGAGTATCTTATTGACAGACTTATAGAAATCCGACCATTCGCTTATCTGTACCGACAGCTTCTTTCTGCCGATGTCGGTCAGCGAATAATACTTTCTTGAAGGACCCTCGCTTGATTCTACAAGATAGGAGGTGATGCACCCCTCGTCTTTAAGCCGTTTCATAAGCGGATAAATTGTTCCCTCTGTGATATGGATGCTCTCTGAAATTGCATTTACAAGCTCATAACCGTAGCAATCACGGTCTGACAGCAGAGCCAGTACGCACAGTTCCAGCGTTCCTCTTTTAAGTTGTGGATTCATACACCGCTCCTTTCTGTTTCGTTGTACTAAGTATAACACAATGTACCTTGCATTGCAAGGTAGCAAGCGTTAAATTATAGCCGAAATTATCGGCGGGATTTTGTGTATTCTGTACATAAGTATAAAACCGCCGTGCGAAACACGGCGGTTTAGGTTGTAGAAAAAGTCTGTTTTTGAAGCAAACTTCTAAGCAATTACAATCCCCCACCATAGTTGGCTCGGTCAAGCCAAGCAACAGAACCTCACCCTTTTTCGAGGGCGGGCATGGATGCCCGAAGTTGAACGCCCAAAGTTTTGCAGGACGCAAAACAAACAGAGCGTTCATTAAAAGGCAAGGGTGATAGAGCTTTTCGAGGGATAGTGCGAATGTGAAAGCATATCAATGCATATAAATGTTGGCATTACGAAAAGTGGGTGGGATAGTGCGGTTTTGGAGGGGTTGGTGTGGCAATCCCTCCGTCTTGACGGCAGAAAAGTTTGATAAATCAAAAAGGCGGGGGTATCTCAAGTAAAACGCAATAAAGCAACAGTTTGTGTCTTGCCGTCAATCCACCTCCCTTTGACAAGGGAGGCAAGTTTAGTGCGAAGCAAAGGATAGTGCGGTTTTGGAAGGGTTGGCGATGTATTTCACAGTGCAGCTATAATAACAATAGTTTTTTTGACAGATTGAACCGCCGTGCGAAACACGGCGGTTCATAGTTTATCTGATTGTTTTTGATTACTTGATAACTCTTACAGAAATCACAGCTTCTCCTGCTCTTATCTTATCGGCTACGCTGTCTGCATTGCCCTTAACGTCAAGAACCGTATAAGCATAGTCCTTCTTTGACTTGCTCTCCATGTTCTCAATGTTCATACCTGCCTCAGTGATGCAGGTCGTAATCTTTGCGATAAGGCCTTCAACATTCTTGTGGATAACGCAAATCTTAGCGTCACCTGTCATTGACATTGAAACGTTGGGGAGGTTTACGCTGTTTACAATGTTGCCGTTCTCAAGATAATCCTTGATTTCGTTTGCAGCCATAACAGCGCAGTTATCTTCACTTTCGGGAGTGGAAGCTCCGAGGTGAGGAAGTGCAACAACACCGTCAACACCGAGTATCTTGTCGCCGGGGAAGTCGGTAACATAAGCCGCCATACCGCCGTTTGCGAGAGCTTCAACAACTGCGTCCTCGTTAACAAGACCGCCTCTTGCGAAGTTCATAATGCGGACGTTCTTCTTCATTGTCTTGATAACGTCTGCGTTTATCATATCCTTTGTTTCGGGAGTAAGCGGAACGTGTACTGTGATATAGTCGCAGGTTTCGAAAATTTCCTTGTTGCTCTTTACATACTTGACCTTGTTTGAAAGGTTGAGAGCGCCCTGTACAGAAAGGAACGGGTCTGCACCTATAACTTCCATACCCAGCTCAGCGGCTGCGTTTGCAACTAATGCGCCGATTGCGCCAAGACCTATGACACCGAGCTTCTTGCCCTTTATCTCAGGACCTACGAACTGGCTCTTGCCTTTTTCAACAAGCTTGCCTACTTCGTCGCCCTTGCCCTTTAAGGTCTTTGCCCAGTCGATAGCGGCTGTGACCTTACGGCTGCTGATGAGCAGACCGAGTATTACAAGCTCCTTTACTGCGTTTGCGTTTGCACCGGGAGTATTGAATACTACGATACCCTTTTCACTGCACTTGTCAACGGGAATATTGTTTACGCCTGCACCTGCTCTTGCGATAGCGAGTAAATCATCGCCAAGCTCCATTTCGTGCATAGAAGCGGAACGAACGAGTATTGCCTGCGGATTGTCTATATCGTCGCCTACAGTGTACTTGCTTCTGTCAAGAAGGTCTGTACCGCAAGCGGCAATCTTATTTAATGTCTTTACGTTGTACATTGGTATATCCTCCTGTACCTATACGGTTATAATCAAGCGTTTTCGGATTCAAACTTCTTCATGAACTCAACGAGCTTTTCAACACCCTCGATAGGCATAGCGTTGTAGATAGAAGCTCTCATACCGCCTACGGTTCTGTGACCCTTGAGGTTTACAAAGCCTGCTGCTGTAGCTTCCTTTACAAACTTTGCGTCAAGCTCCTCGTTGCCTGTTACGAAAGGTACGTTCATCAGCGAACGATCCTTCTTCTCTACCGTACCCTTGAACAGCTTGGACTGATCGAGGAAATCGTAAAGGATCTTTGCCTTCTTCTCATTGTGAGCCTTCATAGCCTCAAGGCCGCCCATCTTCTTTATCCACTTGAATACCTTGCCGCAGATATAGATACCGTAGCAGGGAGGAGTATTGTAAAGAGAATCGGCATCAGCCTGCGTCTTCCACTTGAGCATTGTAGGAGTTGCGGGGTTAACGTCATCTCTGATGAGGTCTTCACGGATTATAGCGATAACAACACCGGCAGGGCCAACGTTCTTCTGAACACCGCCGTAGATAACGCCGTACTTTGTTACGTCTACAGGCTCTGATAAGAAGCAGGAAGATACATCGGCTACAAGATCCTTACCCTTTGTGTTGGGTAACTGCCAGAACTTTGTGCCGTAGATAGTATTGTTTTCGCAGATGTAAACGTAGTCTGCGTCTTCGGGAATATCAAGATCCGAGCAATCGGGGATATAAGAGAATGTCTTATCTGCCGATGATGCAACAGCTACAGCCTCGCCGTACTTCTGTGCCTCCTGATATGCCTTCTTAGCCCACTGGCCTGTGATTATGTAAGCAGCCTTGCCGTTCTTCATAAGGTTCATGGGAACTGCGGCGAACTGCTGTGACGCACCGCCCTGTAAGAACAGAACCTTGTAGTTGTCGGGGATATTCATAAGGTCACGGATATCCTTTTCTGCTTCCTTTATAATTGCATCATATGCCTTTGAGCGGTGGGACATCTCCATAACGGACATACCCGTTCCTTTGTAGTCAAGCATTTCATCTGCTGCTTCTTTAAGTACCTCTTCGGGAAGTACCGCAGGACCTGCGCTAAAGTTGTAAACTCTCATTACCAAAAGCCTCCATGTTATATTACGGTGAATTACCGTGTTTCCGAATTCCGCTATGGCGAATTTCGCCTGCGTACTATATTATTATACTATCTAATTTGGGTATTGTCAATGACTTTTGCAATTCGGGCGGTGTTTTTTCGTCAAAAATGCCGAGTGGGTAAGAAAAAAGCGGCGGAACGATCCGCCGCAACAGGTTGTAGGAAAAGTCTGTTTTTATAAAAATAGAGCAAATCCTCTATCCCTAACCCCAAACCCCTTCCTTGTGGTGAAGGGCTGTGTATGCTTGGTTGGCTTTGCATCGTGCAAAGCCCTTGTGCATACACGCCCGGCATCCGTGCCGGGGCTGAGTGTGGGGCTACCGCCCCAGACCAAGCAAGGATGCTTGCAGTCAGCCGCACAAAGCCACTGCACGATGCGGTGGCACAAATGGCTGACGACCTGTATGGGGGCTACGCCCAAAGCAAGGATGCTTTGGTTGCTTGCCAAAAGTTTTGCACGATGCAAAACCAGCAGAGCGAGCAACGCTAAACACCCATTTTCAAAAATATATAGGTTTTTCGACAGCCTGAGCGGCGGAACTATCCGCCGCCGTTTATATTATCTTTCAGAGATTTCGGACACGGTTATGTCCGCATTACAACTTTGAGCCGTAATTCTTTATAAAATCGTGATAGAAAACTATTCCTCGTTCAAGCGATTCTACGCTGAGGTTTTCGTTAATTGCGTGTGCGCTGTTAAGCTGTGCGCCCGTCATCATAAGCGGAACGAATCTCAGTACGCAGTCGCATATCTTCGTATAGTGACGTGAGTCGGTGCCTGCCAGCATTATATAAGGTATTCTCGGTATATCGCCGAAGGTTTCCTTTATTCTCTTGTTGACATACTTATACGCATAGCAGTTCATATCCGCAACGGGCGGAACGTCAAAGCCTGCCAGCATTTCCATAGAAATTCCTAGCTTGTGGCACAGCTTTCCGAGCTTTTTATACGACTGAGGTAAAGGCTCGTGCACCATAAAGCGACAGTTTGCGGTAACGCTTGCCTTTTCGGGAATCACGTTTGCGCCCTTGCTTCCCTCTGCCATAGTGAAAATGCAGGTGGTCTTTACGACTGCTCCCGCAGGGCCGCCTATCCTGTGCATTATGTACGGTGCTATCGGGGCGAAAAGCCACAGATTTCCGTACAGCAGGCGGTGTCTGAAATGGTGCATATACGGTGCCATAGCGTGATACTGCACTCTTGCGGGGTGGGTTATCCTTTTCTTGAACGGGTTTCTGTGTTCGATTATATACATCAGCTTTGACAGCTTTGCAAAGGGATTATTGTTGAACGGTACGCTTGCGTGGCCGCCTCTGCTCCTTGCAGTGAACTTTATGTTGGCTCTGCCCTTTTCGAGTATGCCTATCATTGCGTTGTGGGCTACCATTCTGCCCTTGGCACTGTCCTCGTATGACATTACCGAGCCGCCCTCGTCCATAACCAAATCGAAATGTATGCCCTTTTCATAAAGATATTCAACCGTCTTTACTGCGCCGTCGCCGGTTATTTCCTCGTTGTTGGAGCTGCCGACATAGACATCGCACACGGGGGTGAAGCCCTCTTTTATAAGCTCCTCTATGCTTTCGAGTATGGCACATAATGCGCCCTTTGTATCGACCGTACCTCTGCCCCATATCTTGCCCTCGGCTATCTTACCCGAAAAAGCGTCGTACTTCCACTTTTCGCTGTCGGCAGGAACAACGTCCTGATGCGACATAAGGCATATCGGGTTGCGGTTCTTATCCTTGCCTCTCCATATAAACAGCAACGCTCCGTCAATATCGACACGCTCGCATACTCTGTGGATATTCGGGTACTGCTGTTCGAGCAGGTCGTGGAATTTATAAATCTCGGTGTTGTCGTTTCTGCCACGGATACTTACGGTAGGTACCTGTATTATTTTTGACAGATGCTCTGCGTGGGTGTCGCAGTCGATACCGTCCTTATACGGATCGAACGGCTTATCGTCCGCAAATTCTTTCTTCATAAATACGGCACGGAGTACCGCAATAAGAAACAGTACGGCATATACCGCAAGAAGTCCGAGTAAAACATACAGTACAATCAATAAAGGGTTCACGGTGATAATTCCTCAAATTATTTATTACGATAGCTGTTGCTGTAAGAACTGTAACAGTTATCACTCTTTAATTGTACCATATTCACAAAAATTATGCAAGTATCTGCTTATTTTTTTACAGCGCCGAATATACAGTTTACAATCCCTATAAGAACACCGCCTATCGGATAACCTATCCAGCACAATTCCCAGTTATTAAAGCAGAATCCCATTATAAAAAGCACAATAGTCGCCGCAAGCATTATACCGCCGGATATAGCCGACATAAGTCTGTCTGCGAACGGCTTGTCGGGGTTATTTTCCTTATTGTACTCTTCAATATCATACTTTGCATACTGCATACCGCCGTATATAAACATAGGCGCGGCAACGGTAACACATAAAAGCAGAACCGCAGCGCACAGCGCATCAAAGCTTTCCTCGGTCATAGCATCAGGTACAACCTTGTCGGCAAAGCTCTGCATTACCATCAATGCAATTACACCGAACAGTACAAGCACCGTACCGCCGGCGATAACAGCGGGGAATTTATTTCTGAATGCCTTTATCTGCTCTACGCTGTAAAACGGCTTGATATTGGGATTTTCCTTGACATAGTTGTCGTGTCGTATGCCGCTTACTATAAATATCGCCGTGCCAACTGTCACAAACAGCATGAATATCGCCGCAGCTATGGTTTCATCAAGTCCCAGAACTACCGTAAAAAGCAGTGTGGTAACACCTGCAAGCACAGTTGCTGTACCAAGACAGATAGCCCTTGTAAAGCTGTTCATTTCCTTATCATATCCTGCGGCATCTTCCGTAAAGTTTTCTTCTGCACTGCCCTTAATCAGTTCGTCAAGCGTGCAGCCAAAGTAATCGCTCAGCGTGATAAGCTTATCAGTTTCGGGAAACGCAGTGTCAGATTCCCACTTTGACACAGTCTGACGTGACACGTTCATAAACTCTGCCAAATCCTCCTGCGTCATATTTTTTTGCTTTCTGTAAAACTGAATATTTATTCCTAAACTCATATATACATATCCTTTCCGACAGCTTTTCTGTCTGTCGTCATATTAGCATAATCAGCGTATAAGGTCTATAAACTTCATGTTGCTTTTGAATATTTTCATGTAAATTTGCGGTTGCGTTGGCTTCGCAGAGCCGTTTTCGACTTGTTTCACTTTGCGCCCCAGATACAGCAAACGGCAGAAAGCATACACCCTCTGCCGTAAGAATATTTTGTAAATTTTAAGCAATCAGTCTATCGGGTCGCCTTTAAGCTCTTCTTCGGTAAGCTTGATTGTCGACTTGTCGGGGGCTTCGACGTTCATAAACTTTCCGACAAAGGTTGACAGAATAAGTCCTGCGATTATCGGAAGATAGAACGTTAAGAATCTCCATATAAATGTTGAGATACCGACATATTTCGTGCCGTCCGAGCCGATGAATATATTGCTGAAGAACAGCGTATAGCTTCCCTCTGCCGCACCGAGCGCACCCGGCAGGGGCATAAATCCGGAAATCATCAGAACGAATGCCTGACAGGAAATAATCGTCAGATAATCCGTACCCGAAAGTCCGAAGCCGAGATAAATTACATACGAGATTGAGAAGTAAGCCGTGAGCTGAATTACATTATAAATGATAAGTCTTATGATAAGCCACGGTTTTTTCTTGATGAACACGAAATTATCATGATATTCGTCTACAATTTCCTCTACGGACTTGATTTTCTTTATCTTGTCTTCCTCGCTCTTTATAAAGCGGAACTTGAAAATGTGTATCTTTGCAAGAAGTTTTACAGCCCATACAGCCATCTTCTTTACGGGCTTCTTGAAAAACGCCAGCATAAAAAGCAGTATTATTACGATAGTATTTATGATAAATCCAAGAATTACGAGCGCCATAAGCGGTGCGTAGTCGGTAGAGAAATTATTGAAACGGGCTATAAGCACCACGGCGGAATAGCCTGTCAGCACAAACTGATACATTATGAATTTGCTCAGCAGAGATGTCATTGCGTGTGACATAGGAACGCCGAACTTCGTGAAGTAATACACCTGCATAGGCTGACCGCCCGTTGATGACGGAGTGATGCAGTTGAAATACTGACCGAGCAGGGTCGTCATAAATGTTCTGCTGAACTTTGCCTTAGGGTATGTAGCCCTCAGCGCCGCATGAACGCCGAGCGCCTCCAGCAGCCAGTATACTATCATAAGGCCCATCGCTATGAACAGGAATCCGACATTTATCTTCTGAATCGAATTGACAAGATTATCAAATCCGTCCACAAAATACACATAGAAAATCATGAATACGAATGCAATTGCGCAAATAATAAGATTCAGCTTATTCGATTTTTTCTTTTTCATTAAGCCTCCCGGATTTGAATAAAGGCATTTTCAGTCTTTACACATTTAACCCAATTTTACAATAACATTATAATTATATCTCATAATGCAGTTTTTGTCAACGAGAAAAAGGTCGTTATATGACTTACGGCTCGCAAGGTCGCTCAAACCGCAGAAAATCGAGTATTTAAAGAGTTTTTGCCGTAACGGGTCGATTTCTATCATTACTTTAAGTAATGGCGCTATTCAATATATAAATATCGAAAACGCTTGAATTTTTTCCGCCAATCTGCTATACTTATGTGTGGCGATTTGAAGCGTCTGTATTTTTACAGATGCTCCCATATATAACGAAAGGAAAGGTTTTTTCAATGTATAAAATACTCAAAAGACGTCAGCTCAACGAAAACGTTGTACTGATGGAGGTAGACGCTCCCTTCATTGCGAAGAAGGCGTTGGCAGGTCAGTTCATCATTCTGCGTGTTGACGAAAAGGGCGAGAGAATACCTCTTACCATTTCAGACTATGACAGAGAAAAGGGTACTATTACCATCATATTCCAGATAGTAGGTCAGACTACTATGCTTTTATCACAGCTCAAGGAGGGCGATGCACTGCTCGACTTTGTAGGCCCTCTCGGCAAGGCAACAGACTTCGAGGGTGCAAAGAAGGTATGTGTTATCGGCGGCGGCGTAGGTAACGCTATCGCTTATCCTTCTGCAAAGCAGTTATTCAACGAGGGTGTTGAGGTTGATGTTATTGCCGGCTTCAGAAACAAGGATATAGTTATCCTTGAGGACGAATTCAAGAAGGCAAGCACAAACTTCTATATCACGACAGATGACGGCTCATACGGCGAAAAGGGCTTTGTTACAAACAAGCTCCAGAGCCTTATTGACGCAGGCAACAAGTACGATCTCGTTGTTGCGATAGGTCCTGTACCTATGATGAAGTTTGTCTGTGAGGTTACCCGTCCTTACGGCATTAAGACGCTTGTATCACTCAATCCTATTATGATCGACGGTACAGGTATGTGCGGCGGCTGCCGTGTAAATGTCGGCGGAGAAATCAAGTTTGCCTGTGTCGACGGTCCTGACTTTGACGGTCATTTAGTAAACTTTGACGAGCTGATGAAGCGTAACTCGACATACAAGGAAAAAGAAGCTCACGACAGAGAACACTGCAGACTTTACAAGGCTGAGCAGTAAGGAAAGGACGATAAGAAAATGCCTAATATGTCATTAACTAAGGTTCCTATGCCCGAACAGGACCCTAACGTAAGAAACAAGAACTTCCTCGAAGTTGCAATGGGATATACAGAAGAAATGGCAATGGAAGAAGCATCACGTTGCCTTAACTGTAAGCACAAGCCCTGCGTAAGCGGCTGTCCCGTTAACGTAAGAATACCCGAATTTGTAGCGAAGGTAGCAGAGGGCAAGTTCGAAGAAGCGTATGAGATAATCACAAGCACAAACAGCCTCCCCGCAATCAGCGGCCGTGTTTGTCCTCAGGAAAATCAGTGCGAGGGCAAGTGCGTAAGAGGTATCAAGGGCGAGAGCGTATCTATCGGACGTCTTGAGCGTTTCTGTGCAGACTACCACATGAAGCACAGCGATGCAAAGGCTGTTAAGCCTCAGTCGAACGGCAAGAAGGTTGCAGTTGTAGGTGCAGGCCCTTCAGGTCTTACCTGTGCAGGCGACCTTGCAAAGAAGGGTTACGAAGTAACAGTATTTGAAGCATTCCATACAGCAGGCGGTGTTCTGGTTTACGGTATCCCCGAATTCAGACTTCCCAAGGCTATAGTTAAGAAGGAAGTAGAAAACCTTCAGGATCTCGGTGTTGAAGTAAAGACAAATATGGTCATCGGCCGTGTTCTGTCGGTTGACGAACTGTTTGAGATGGGCTACAAGGCTATCTTCATCGGCTCTGGTGCAGGTCTTCCCTCATTCATGGGTATCGAGGGCGAGGATCTCATCGGTGTTTACTCAGCTAACGAGTACCTCACAAGAACAAATCTTATGAAGGCTTATCTTGATGATTATGATACGCCTATCATCAAGAGCAAGTCGGTAGCAGTTGTCGGCGGCGGTAACGTTGCAATGGACGCCGCAAGATGTGCAAAGCGTCTTGGTGCCGAAAATGTATACATTGTATACCGCAGAGGCATGGAAGAAATGCCTGCCCGTAAGGAAGAAGTACATCACGCTATGGAAGAGGGCATCATCTTCAAGAACCTCAACAACCCTGTCAAGATACTCGGTGATGAGAACGGCAGAGTAAGAGCTATGGAGTGCATTGAGATGGAGCTTGGCGAGCCTGACGCAAGCGGCAGACGTAAGCCTATTGCTAAGGAAGGAAGCAACTTTGAGCTTCCCGTTGACACGGTTATCATGTCAATCGGTACATCTCCCAACCCCCTTATCAGAAGTACAACTCCCGGTCTTGACACCAACAAGAGAGGCTGTCTTGTTGTTAACGAAGACACAATGCAGACGACCCGTGAGGGTGTTTATGCCGGCGGTGACGCAGTTACAGGTGCGGCTACGGTAATACTCGCTATGGGTGCAGGTAAGCAAGCGGCTCAGAGCATCGATGAATATCTGAGCAAGAACTGAACGACATAAAATTAAATGCAGAAAAGGCTGACGTGATTATGCGTCAGCCTTTTGTTATGTTTAAGCCTGTATTTTGCGGTGTCTGCCGATAAGAACGCCGTTTTATATCCCGAAGCTGTCTTTCAGTATCTTTTTTCCGCTTTCGGTGGCAAATATTTTCTCATACGCATTTCTGACCGCATTTTCGCTTGCGCTATCCTCGTACAGATTTACTATGAAATCCGCCTCGATGAGTATCTGCAGGTCTTTGCCGTCAATATCCGTATATGTGTGGTGGCGGGCGATAAGATGCATCACACGCTCTGCGACATCCTCATATCCGCCGACCGACTCAAGAATTTCCTTTGCGATACCGGGGCCCAGCTTTTGCTGTATCTCGCCGTCATTTCTGCCGTAGAGCCGTTCGCCCTCGTGAATGCCTATATCGTGAAGTATCGCCGCCGCTTCAAGAGCTTTCATCATTTCGTCCGACAGCTTCTCCTGCTTACCGATAAGCCTTGCGAAGCTGTGTACTTTTATAAAGTGCTGTATCCTTTTAGGGTCGCCCTTGTCATATTCTATCGCCGCTGTCAGAAGCCTTTCGTGCATAATATTACCACCTTATTCGCTCTTGCTGTCAGCAGTGCTTTCGGGCTTGCTGTCTGTTTTGCTTTCGGTATTGCTTTCGGGCTTGCTGTCCGTTTTGCTCTCTGTCTTGCTTTCCGTTTTGCTGTCGGTTGCGGTATCCTTCTTTTCAACCGTCTTGAAAACGGTATCCGATATTACCTTTATCTTATCAATGCTTGCCGTAATCACACGGTTATCCCACATCGTAAGTATATACGGCTTGTCGCCGTCGATTATATCGCAGTAAAGCGTGGTGTACTTTTCGTCATACAGCGTTATATCTCCAAGCTCAGACAGCTTTCCGTCGGCATAGCTGTAGAACTTGCACACGCTGACCTGTGATATTCCGTCAAAGTACATAACGGGTATTCCGATTATTATCTTTCCGTCCTTTTCATAATAAGCAAGCTGTGAAATATCGTCGCACACGGGGCTTGTAAGATAGCTGTTCCAGTCGCCCGAAGTATTGCTTTCTGCGGTGATGGTGACCTCTGCTTTCTTGTCGCCGCCTACGGCAAGCAGTATGCCCTGTCTGTTTCCGTCCTTGTCAGCCTTTACGGTGACCTGCGCTGTCACATTGTCGCTCAGCTTCACGCTGTTGGTGTTTTCTGTGTTTTCCGCCTGTTCGCCGTTGTCGGCATTCACGCTGTACTGCATAGGTTCATCGCCGTATGATGTTACAGTAACGGTTTTTCCCGTACCGCTTATCGAAGCTATTCGCTGTCCGTCTGCGATACCTTCACAGAAATTTATATTGCCGAGCGTTTTGCTCGTTGTGATAATGACATTATGACGTTCATCGCCTGTGTAAATTTCTCCGAAAGCCGCAAAGTTATCATCCATCGCAATAACCAGACCGGGATTAAATGCAACATCGGATACTCCGGTCATCATACTGCTCATCAGATCGTCAAACATTACATAAGCAATCTGTGTGTAATAATTATTGTTTATCCTGCTCGTGTCAGTCGCATACATTCCGTCTGAGTTTGCCGAACATCCGCCGATGTCACCGACTATGACGCTTTTCGTCATAACCTCGCTATCGCCTGCGGGGGCTATCATTGTTGCGGTATAATAGTTAAGCCCGCTTACATAAGACGGTATCAGCATATTTTTAAATTCAACAGTCTGCTTTGTTCCTTTATGCGTGTATGCAGGAACAAACGTTTCCGGTTTCTCCGATTCGGCTTTATCAATATCAAAGCTGTCTTTCGTCACGGCATACACTCTATTACCGCTTGTATATAAATCAACAAGTTCTCCCGAAAGTATATATTCATCGGTCGCTTTTCCACTTAACATTCCGCTTTCATCATAGGTGCGGATAACCGTTGCGCTGTCCTTACTGCCGACAACCGCAAAATACTCTCCGCACTTAACTATTCCTGCATCGGTAAGACCTGTGTCAAAGCTGAAATTGTCGCTGAGCTTGCCGTCCTTTTCCTTAGCGCCGCATATCTCTGTATCCTTTACCGTAGCAACCAAATTATCGCCGTACACGTTTTTCGGCAGAGCGACAGGCTTCTTTTCGACCGTCACAAAGGTGTCGGGAAGCTGATAGCTAATCTTGTCCCGTGCGGCTGTGGCTTCATTCAGAAGCGTTTCATAGCTGTTTATGTTCTGCTCGACCTTTTCCGGAATATCATATGTAAGGTCGGGAATTATTTTGCAGGCTCTGAGCTGATTCAGTGTAATTCCTCCTGCGACAAGCACTGCCGCACCTATAAACGATGTGATAAGACAACCCTTTCTGCGCTTTATGACAACGCAATCCTCCTTATCATCGGATACGTCATAATCCGCATTGCTGTCCATAAGCTCACCTATGGCACTGCCTATCTCCCTTGCGTTACTGCCTATCTTTTCATCATCGGATATTATGCCGTCAAAATCTTCCGCTTCCTCGCCTGCAGGATTAGCTTCTGCGACAGGCGGTGCAGGTATGCAGAACTCCATAGTTATGCTTTTGCTGTCACTGTCGGAGTTATCAGTCGGGGTGCTTTCTTCCTGCGTAGCAACGCTTTCCTTTTCAGTATTATCTTCTTCGGCTGCTTCGACTTCTGCGGCAGGAGTTTCCTCAACGTTTTTCTGCACGGATTCGGGCAAATCTGTATTACTGTCTGTATAATTCGATGAATTTTCTACAGTTTCGACATTTTCTTCGCTGTCAATTTCTTTCTGCATACGAAGAATAAGTGCCTCAGCCGCAGAAATCTTCTCACTGTCGGGTGCTTCCTGTGTGTTTGCTTCGGGTGTGTTTTCCGATATATCGGCTGTATCTTTCTGATTTGTTCCTGTTTCTTCTTCTTTATGAACGTTCTTTTTTGCGGTAAGTTCCTCAGTCATACGGCGGAGTGTTTCTTCTTCACGGCGCTTTCTCTGCTCTGCAAGCTCCTTACGCTGAGTGGCGACCGCAATTATCATACGGTAATCTTCTCCGCTCAGAACGGAATTATCCAGTATCTGCAAAAGCTCATCGAACTTCAGATGAGGGTTTTCCTCTATTCTTCTGAACTCCATATTACCGATTTTGCTGTTTCCTAAAAGCTCAAGAAAATCCGAACCGCTTATTTTAAGCTCCTTTAGCTTACGCAGAAATACTCCAGCGGTCATATCTCCGTTATCCTCGAGCAATCTCCTTATTTCTTCCGGTTTTACTCTGTCGGGTATCTCTACGGAAGAAACGTATTCTTTTATCTTTTGTTCCAGACTAACCATCTATTTCTTTCCTCCGTCAGATATTCGATCCCGAAAGCAGTTGTGCTTTCAATGTCACCTCTGCATTGGTAAGGCAGACCCCTACCGTTTCTTCGGTATAGCCGCACAGCTTGGCGGTTTTCTCCGCACTGCATCCGCACACCGTGCTGACGCTGAGCACAAGACGCTCAATATCGGGCAGATCGTTGAGCGCATTTCTTATCTCCGAGCCGCCTTCTGTCTTTGTGCATAGCTCACCGCCCGTTTTGTTGATGTGTCTTATCTTCGTGCAGAGTATTTTCACAAGCCATTCTATGAACTGCGGCGATGAAGTAAGTTTTGCCGCAGGCAGTGCCGCAAAGCTGTCAAGCACCGTCAGCCGTACTGCCTCTACAGCGGCATCCTCGCTTTTCATTGCCATTCTCGCTATTTTATATACAGGTCTGTACACGGCTGCGTAAAGCTGTGCATAACCTTCCGTATCGCCTGTCTGTGCCTGTTTTATAAGGGCGGATAATTCCTGTGCGTTCATCTTCTCACCTCAAAATGTACATATATATTTATCATACCACAAAATCCGCTTTATGAAAAGCCTTTTTCGCAAATTTTCACATTTTTCGTTTCCCGCCATCCGTTATATTGTTGCACGGGGAGATTATTTATGATAAAATAACCGTATAAACGGAGGGCTTTCTATGACCGAAAACGAATTTGAAAAACGCTTTATGGCTGAAATGAGTGAACAGCAGAATACCGCCGTCAAGGCTGTACAGGGAGCGGTTTTACTGCTTGCCGTACCCGGCAGCGGAAAGACGACTGTGCTTATAACGAGGCTGGGATATATGATAAATTGCTGTGGCATCAGCCCCTCTGAGATACTGGCGGTGACCTATACCAGAGCCGCTACGCTTGAACTGAAAAAGAGGTTTGCCGACCGTTTCGGAATGGACTGCGGCGCAGGTCTTGAAATAAGGACAATAAACGGTCTGTCCGCCAAAATCATCGAGTATTTCTCCACGGTATACACGGATGAAAACGTGCCGCATCTTATGAGCAGGGAGGGCGACCGCAAACGGCTGATAAGCGAGGTTTATCGCCTTGTCACAGGTGAATTTGCGGATACTGCGACCATAAATGACATCGGCGCTATGATAACATTTGCAAAGAATATGATGCTGTCGGACGAGGAGATAGAAGCACTTTCGGGCAGTGGCTATGACACGCTGAAAATATACAGGGAGTACAACCTTGCGCTGTCGTCACGCTCGCTTATGGACTATGACGATCAGATGGTGACGGCTCTTGACATACTCCGTAAATATCCCGATATACTTGCATACTTTAACGGAAGATTCCGCTATATCTGCGTTGACGAGGCGCAGGATACATCTAAGATACAGCACGAGATCATTCGCCTGCTTGCCGCAAAAAGCGGTAATATATTTATGGTGGGCGATGAGGATCAGAGCATCTACGCTTTCAGGGGAGCGTACCCTGAGGCACTTACCGACTTTGAAAAGACGTATAAAAACGCACAGATACTGTTCATGGAGCAGAATTTCCGCTCTACTCCCGAAATTATCGGGGTGGCGGATTCGTTCGTAAAGTGCAATCGTTTCAGACGTGAAAAGACTATCCGTGCCGTGAACAAATCAGGTATACCTGTCCGCATTGTACGCTGTGAACGCAGAAACGTTCAATATGACTTCCTGTGCGGAATTGCCGCAAGAAACGAACAGCAGACAGCGGCGCTTTTCAGAAACAACGACAGTGCGGTCGTTCTTGTCGATATGCTCGAAAGGAACAATATCCCATACAGGCTGAAGGGCGGTGAAAAGACCTTTTTCACAAGCAGGCCTGTGCTTGACATCACGGAAATAATCAAATTCATCAATAACCCGTATGACATTGACAGCTTTATGGCGATATACTATAAAATAGGGCTTTATATAACAAAGCTGACTGCCGAGGCGGCTTGCAAAATAAGCTCTCAGAGGCATATCACGATAACCGACGCACTGCTTGGCATTGATACAGGTACTCAAATCAGCGTAAATTCAAAGCGGAATATAAAACAGACGGCTCAGCTGATGCGGCAGGCGCAAAGCAGCAGTGCAACGGAAGTGCTGAGCATTATCCTGCACGGGATGCAGTATGCTGATTATGCCCACAAGAACGGGCTTGATGAAAACAAATATGATATTCTCCGTATGCTTGCGAGAAACGTAAACAGCAGTACGGAGCTTTTAGACAGACTTTCTGAGCTGAGTGCAATCATGGCCGAGCATAAGGACGATCCTGACAGCAAATTCACGCTGTCTACTGTGCATTCAAGCAAGGGGCTTGAGTATGACTGCGTTTATCTGCTTGATGTAATAGACAATATACTGCCGTGCATCACCTCGGATAAGCTGAACGATAAGGAGGATATAAAGCAGTACGAGGAGGAGCGGAGGCTGTTCTATGTTGCTGTGACAAGAGCCGCAAAAGAGCTGTATCTGTTTTCGTGCAAGGGCGAAAGCTCGGAATTCCTTGACGAGATTGAGAAAAATCTGCCGATAGAATACACGGACAGCAACGATATATTCTTTTCTCTGTTTGCAAGAGATATGCTCGGACGTGTTTACTGCGACAGCAAAAACGGCAGAGGCGTTATCATCGCCTGCTGTGCGGAAAAGCTGTGCATACGCTACACAAGCGGTAAGACCGAGCTTAAAACGCTTGCCGAAATGCTATCCGACCGTGACCGCACGGTAACATATATAAAGAGTGAGGAACTTGAAAAGCTCAATGTTACCGCCGAAAAGCCTATACCGAAAAAGACAGAGGATATAAGGCTCAAGGCAGGTGACAGGATATATCACAGCTCTTTCGGCAATGGTGTGATAAAGAATATCGACAAAAGCGGAATCGGCACGGTCTGTTTTGAAAACAACGGCGAAACAAAACGGTTAATGCTCAAAGCGTGCCTTGACAAAGGAATTATTGGTTTATCTTAACAAATAGAGTGATATTCTGCGGCTGTTTCAAGCTGTGATGTGAGGTAATGCCGCAGACGGCCTCTCGCTGTCGGCGGTACGGACAAGGCAAAGCGGAGAATACGGATTTTCGGGAATACAGAGCCGTTTACGGCGGATGTCAATTTGCTCATGAGGTTGTTTACTTAAATCTTCTTAATGTTATGACTTAAATTTACATACATTTGATTAAATTTTCACATATTACGTTCCGCACTTTTGTGCAAAATAGCCGAAATTCAAACCGATAAACTGTAGAAATAGTGAATTGAAATTTATTCACTTTTCGGTTATAATATAATCATCTTGGTGTAAACATATACACGCAAGAGTAACTTTAAGGAGGACTAAAATGAAACTCTCAAAGAGAATTCTCGCTTGTGCGATCACAGCGGCTATGGCAACATCAATGCTCTCAGCCTGCAACGGTTCTACAACCACAAGCGGTTCCGCAAGCAATGCCGGCACATCGCAGGGCAATTCAAGCACGACCGAAAACAGCAACAACGGTGACAATTCTTCTGCAGGCGGCAGTAACGGCGGCAGCGTTGTAGAAGCACCCTCAAACGGTGACACGCTCAAGTGGCTCGGTTACTATGATCTTAACAAAGACGACAAGGAGATCGTTGATAAGTTCAACGATGCAGGATATAAGGTAGAGACAATTTCGACAAGCTCAACGGAATACTTTACAAAGCTGGCACAGCTTGTTGCTTCTTCCGACTCTCCCGATATGGTACGCTATGAGTGGCAGTCATACCCCCACGGTGTAGCAAACAACCTTTATACTTCACTTGACGATTATGTTGACTTTGACAGCGATACATGGTCGGGAATGAAGGATATGATCGAAAACTTCAACTACGGCGGAAAGCACTATTACCTTCCCTACCGTGTAAATCCCGGCGTTGTACTTATATACAACCAGACTGCTCTTGACGATGAAGGTATCAAGACAGACCCGCTGGAGCTTTATAAGGAAGGCAAGTGGACATGGACGGCATGGAAGGATATAATGACCGAATGGTGCAACATCGGTGATGAATACTACGGTATAATGCCCACAGGCTTCGTTGCAATGCCTTTCATAGTTTCGACAGGTACAACACTTATAGATGTTGACGGTCCTAACAAGCAGATCATCAACAACATGAAGGACGCTAACGTCCAGAGATGCCAGGAGTTCCTTGGCGACCTTGCAAATCAGGGTATGGTAAATGCAGAATATGCAGATCCCAGTACCTGCCTTTCAGACACAAAGACGCTGTTTGCAGAGTTCGGTCTTGACTGGGGCTGGACATCGGCACAGGCTGCAGCTAAGGATCAGGATATCAGATTTGTTCCGATACCCAGAGATGACAAGGCTGACAAATACTATACCAACACCGATACATTCGGTTATCTCGTTCCCGCAGGTGCAAAGAACATTAAGGCTGCTATCAAGTATATGGAGATCTGCCGTCTTAACGAAATCGACCCTGAGCTGATCGCTAAGTCAAAGGCTGAAATGACGGCTGAGCATCTTTATTATCCCAAATGCCCCGAATGCGGCGTTTCTACACCCGATAAGACTCTGGAGAAGTGCCCCAGCTGTGGTGCAGCACGCAGAGAGAACAAAAAGCACTCGGCAATGTCTGAAGATCTGTACCAGATCTATTCTGATCTGAAGGACACAACGAGCGACAAGTTCACATTCCTCTTTGATGATTGCTTCGGTTTCTCAACCGACCTTACAAATATGCTCCAGCAGGGCGACAGCGAAGGTAAGGGCTGTGTACTCGGCGGACCGTTCAAGTTCGGCGAATCCTACACAAATCTTCGTGATTCATACTACGGTACAGTAGAATCATTCCTTGAGCCTTACAGAGCTTTAATGCAGAAGAGCTGAGGATAAACAAGTCAATAACAGCAACGAAGGCACCGCAAAAGCGGTGCCTTAAGTTTGTAGAAAAAGTCTTATATTTGATGCGCTTCTGCTATATCATTCAGCTTTGCATGCGATAGCGGCTACCGATAGTTCTGTTTGTCGGACAGCACTTCTCGGGTTCGCTATTCGAGTGGGTACACCTGTCAATATGAAAGAGGGAGACAACCAAAGGGATCAGGTACAAGTCTGAGCCTCGCTCACGCAAGGCTCGTGCACTCCGCTAAAGCTCCGCTGGACTTGACAGCCCCTCTCCCTGTCCCTTAGGTTTTCTCCCTCTTGCTCCCTCTTTCCTTACCCATACCCACACCCCGTCGGGGTGTTGGCTGAACTTGAATAACCACCGGAACATTGTATATCTTGTCAATGCAGGGACGCTTAACGCTACACGTCCGCAGGTTAGTACATATATCTCAGGTTAGTGGCGTTTTTTTGAAAGGTTAATGTCTGTGCAGTTGTACAGATACACTCACGAAAATATTAATGCCTTGTCGATACGGGAAGTGTTTTAAGCAGTGTTGGCAATATATTTAACTGTGTGACTTTAATAATAATCAGTTTATCGTGACATACTTAAGGCACCGCTTATGCGGTGCCTTAAGTTATATATGCCGGTTTTACCGGGCATCTTTTTCTTCTTCCTTTTCCTCCATTGTGATAATTATAAACGCCATAGTCATAAACACGGCGCAAATCATCACAGCCCACTGATTTATTGCCGTCACGCACAGATCTCCTGCGACAGCGCCGACGGCGAACATTGCATTTATGCTGAAAAGAAGTAAGCCTTTTCTCAGATCGTCCTTGTTTTTGTGAGCGACATATTCGCATATGGATGAAGCCGCTGTTCTCATATTGCCTATACACATTGTGGTGGCGCAGGCGTAGCTCTGCGGATATGCGCCTCTTATGCTTATTTTTCTGAATGCCTCTACCTGTGCGCCGCAAGCAAGAGAAATGATACAGTTGCAAAGGATATTAAGCTCATACGGTATAAATGCCGCCGCAAAGAGAGCCGCCGCCTCGAACAGAATAACTATCTGCCGTCTGTGGAGCGCTCTGCCCTTGAAGATATGATGCACCGTCTGTGCAAGCACAACACCTGCTATAAAAGCCATTACGGGAGCAAAATATCTGAGTGCGACAACAAAATTGCCTTTTGCTAAATTTACCGCCATAAGAAGAATATTTCCCGTCTGGGCATTGGCGAACACCTCTCCCCTGCACATATAGGAGTATGCGTCCATAAATCCTCCGGACATTGCAAGAATGTATACAAGCACCATCGAATTTTCGCAGACGCTGATTTTCTTTTTCATAACATCACCGATAGTAATTGTAGCACATCGCCGCATATCTTTCTATTGTTAAAAACAACAAAAATTATCATAGGCGTTACTGGTGAAATGTAAAAAAGTAAACGGGTTACCCGAAGCAACCCATTAAATTATCGTCAATTGAGTTTGTTGCCGCAATTCTGACAGAAGGACGCATCCGGAGTTACCGGACTGCCACAGTTGCCACAGAATGACGGCGAAGCCTGCTGTACGGGATTCGCTTGTGCCACAAACGGCTGAACAGGAACTTCTGTGTTTGCATTTTCCTGAGGTACATTCTGCGAAACAGGCTGATACTGCGTGTTATCCTGCGAAACTTCCTGCGAAACAGGCTGATACTGCGTGTTATCCTGCGAAACTTCCTGCGAAACAGGCTGATACTGGGCGTTGTCCTGCGGTATATTCTGCGGAACTTCCTGCCGGACAGGCTGATACTGTGCGTTGTCCTGCGGTATATTCTGCGGAGCAGGCTGCTGATATTGCTGAGGGTAACCCTGCGGAATATTCTGTCCGTACTGCTGAGGATAGCCCTGCTGAGCATTCTGTCCGTACTGCTGAGGGTAGCCCTGCGGAATATTCGGCTGACCGTAAGGCTGATAAGGGTTGTACTGAGGTGCTCCCGCAGGTGCGGCTGCGCCTCTTATAAGACCGTTTGCGGCGTTGAATTTTCCTCTTGCTATACAGCTTACGATAAATGCCGCCAGTCCGAGCAAGCCTGCCGTAACAAAATACAAGGCATAAAACAATATGGGCGTGCCGATACTTGCATCTGCTCCGAAAACCGACAAGGGCGACATACCGAATCTCGTAGGAGCTATCAAAAATCCGAACACCGCTTTCAAAAAATCATCAGCCGAATCAAAGAAACCGTCGGACGCCATATTAAACAACAATGTAATGACAAGGAATGCCAAAATGAGTAATATTCCGACGATAAAATCAATGACGGAAATCACCTGTGCGGCTGTTTTTGCCCCTCTTGCCTTTCCTTTTATGTAAAACGGTGCAAGAATAAAGCAAGCTATTGACGATAAAGCCACCACAATGGCAACTATGAATAAAACTGTCGGAAATGTCATATATTCCGAAAACATTTCTTCAATGTAGCCGGTCAGCTCTTGCATGTTCTGTGATCCAAGCCCCATAATTTTCCTCCTTGATAACAGATAACTGTATTTCCCGTAAATTGTTTCATCACATTAAATGTGATCTGCAATACCATTTTAACACAGTTGATAACTCAAGTCAACACAAAATATATTGCCTTTTGGGGCTTAATGTGATATACTGTTTTTATATAAGCCGTCACACAGGCTGTCGGCTTACAGATAAATGTACTTAATGAAAAACAAACAGAATATGATTATTAGTATTACAGAGTAGCAGGGCTGCTCATCCGGTTAAAGAAAGGCGGAACAAGATCATGTGTGGAATAGTAGGATATGTAGGTGCAAAAGAATGCACCGCAATACTTGTAAACTCACTTACGAAGCTGGAATACAGAGGTTATGACTCGGCAGGTATAGCCGTGTTTGAGGGCGACAGGATAAAAACCGTCAAGGCAAAGGGCAAGCTCAAGGAAGGGCTTATCAAAAAGCTCGAAAACGAGCCTCATTTCACAGCAACGGCAGGTATAGGTCATACACGCTGGGCAACGCACGGCGAGCCGAGCGACATTAACTCTCACCCGATAGGAAACGGCAGAGTATCCATCGTTCATAACGGTATAATCGAAAACTACCGTAAGCTGAAGGAATTTCTTATATCTAAGGGATACGGCTTTGAGAGCCAGACCGATACCGAGGCTGTGGCAAAGCTCCTCGACTACAACTATGACGGCGACCCTATTGATACAATAATCAGGACGATTGCCGATATAGAGGGTGCATATTCGCTCGGCATAATGTTCAGGGAGCATAAGAACCGCATATTTGCGGCAAGAAAAGAAAGTCCTCTGATAGTCGGCAAGGGAAAGGGCGAAATGTTTATTGCGTCCGATGTTACCGCTATAATCGAATATACAAGAGAATACTATCTGCTTGAGCCGGGAGAGGTTGCGGATATAACAGCCGACGGTGTTACGTTCTATGATATGCACAAGAATGTCATAGAAAAGGAATTACAGGTTGCTACATGGGATGTTTCGGCGGCTGAAAAGGGCGGATATGCTCATTTTATGCTCAAGGAGATATGCGAACAGCCCGACGCACTCAAAAAGACGATAAATCCCCGTATCAAGAACGGCTTACCCGACTTTTCAGAATGCGGTCTTACCGATGAAAAGCTGAGAAATTATCATCACATTTATATAGTAGGCTGTGGCTCTGCAATGCACGCAGGCATGGTAGGAAAATACGTTATAGAAAAGCTGGCACGCACTCCCGTTGTTGTGGATATTGCGTCGGAATTCCGCTACCGTGATCCTCTGCTTGCGCCGGACGATCTTGTAGTTATTATCTCGCAGTCGGGCGAAACCGCAGATACGCTTGCCGCTCTGAAGCTGGCAAATTCAATAGGTGCGGATACGCTTGCGATAGTAAACGTGGTTGGCTCATCAATAGCAAGAGAAGCAAAGATGGTAATGTATACCCTTGCGGGACCTGAAATATCGGTATGCTCCACAAAGGCATATATGGTACAGGCGGCGTTTATGTATCTGCTTGCTTTCCGTGTTGCATATGCAAGAAACGCAATTGACGAAGAACAGTGCAGACAGCTTATATCGGAGCTTTCACAGATTCCCTCAAAGGTACAGAAGTGCGTTGACGATCAGACACAGTACCAGAAGGTAGCGTCCAAGCTGATAAGCGCAGACAGCCTGCTGTATATAGGCAGAGGTCTTGACTATGCGCTCAGTATGGAGGGCAGTCTTAAGCTGAAGGAAATTTCCTATATCCACTCGGAAAGCTATGCCGCAGGCGAGCTGAAGCACGGCACTATCTCCCTTATCGAAGACGGTATGCCGGTCATCGCAGTTGCCACACAGCACGATCTTTACGAAAAAACGATGAGTAATATAAAGGAAGTAAAGACAAGAGGCGCTACTGTTGTAATGGTATGCAGTGAAGATATGAAGTTTGACGGGAACGATGTTGATTATCCCGTTATGCTCCCTCTTGCAAGGGATCTTCTTATGCCGCTTGTCGCTGTAGTACCGTTACAGCTTATCGCATATTATACTGCGGCGCTCAAAAACTTTGATGTTGACCATCCGAGAAACCTTGCAAAATCGGTAACGGTCGAATAATCACGGAAAAGGAATGTTCAAATGTACGATATAACAGGCGCAGTTTCTCTGTGGGATCATCTGACTGAAGCCTCAAAGCCGATAATAATATACGGTATGGGTGACGGCGCACAGAAAATACTCGATGTATGCTCATTGAAGAATATAAAAATATCGGGATTCATGGCGAGCGATGACTTTGTGAGAGGTCACAGCTTTGCGGGCTTTGAGGTGAAAAAGCTGTCCGATATTGAACGGCAGTTCGGTGACTGTATCATACTCGTTGCTTTCGGCACTCATATTGACGAGGTGATACAGCGTATCATTGCCATTTCGGACAGGCACGAATTATACGCTCCCGATGTTCCGGTAATAGGCGGAGGATTATTCACAAAAGAATATGCCGAGGAGCATAGAGCCGAGCTTGAAAGAGTTTACTCGATGCTTGCGGACGAGAAATCAAAACAGGTTTTCGACGGCTGGCTTGAATATCGTATAACGGGAAGAATACAGCCGCTTTTACGCAATCAGACGGATAAAGCGGAAGGATATGAGATACTTTCGCTCGGCGGCAACGAAACCTATGCGGATCTCGGTGCTTACAACGGCGACACGATAACCGAGTTTCTGGAAGTGACGGGTGGACAGTTCAACAAGATTTTTGCGATGGAGCCTGACGGGAAGAATTACGCAAAGATGAAACGCATACACTACAAGCTGAGCCCCTATGACTTCAGAACGGTGAATGCGGGTGCGTGGAGCTGTGATACGGTCTGCGAATTTATATCAAAGGGCGGAAGAAATTCATCGCTTATCCCCTATGAAAAAGGTAAGCCTGTCAATCCGTCACGGATAAAGGAGATAGAAATGCGCAGTCTTGACAGCTTTGTAAAGGACGAGCGTATAACCTATATAAAATATGATGTTGAGGGCAGTGAGAGCGAGGCTCTTGACGGCAGTAAGGCAGTAATAAAGCGTGACAAGCCAAAGCTGCTCGTTTCGCTCTATCATCGCACGGAGGATATGTTCGCCCTGCCCATAAAGGTAACGGAACTGAATCCGTCATACAAGCTGTATTTAAGACAGCACCCGTATATTCCTGCGTGGGATATGAATCTTTACTGCATATAAAACTATGTCTGAAAGGGAAATGAATGAAAAAAATCGTACTTGTTATCCTGCTTGTGCTTGTTACCGCAGGAATAGGGCTTTTGCTGTATATGCTGCTTACACGCACAACTCCCGTGTACGCCGGCAGCAACAGGGAAATTATAAGTGACGGCTCAAATTTTGCCGTTTCGGCAAGCTATTATTCGGGGCTTGACAAGGCAGAGGTCGATACTGCCCTGCTTGATGTGCAGGACGGCGTAGAGGGCGCATTGACAGCTTATGACGCAATTCTTGCAAAGGGAACGCCGGTGTTCCATCCCACATTCAACATAGCCTTATCGGACTACGGAACGGGTTATTTTGCCGTGCAGGGATATGCGGAGGATATACCGCTCGATAATCAGAAGCAGATAGGCTTCTACTGTGCCGACCTTACGCTTAATATATATACGGACGGAAACTCAAAGATAATATCCCTGCGGAACATAATGCCAACAGAGCTTACACGTCAGAATGTTACTCTTCCCGTAATATATGACGATGCGTTATCCGCAACGGCTCTTCTCAGCGACAGCACTGATTTTGATATGAGCCTTGCTTTTCTTGACGGCAAGACAAGCACTACGCTTACTTTTGAATGGACGTATAATGTACGCTGCAGTGTTCCGCTGAATCTATCGGGGCTTGACGAACAGACGGTGAGCGCCGACATTACATTCACAAACAACAACGGCGTTGTGACCGCCGCCTTTGCTGGTTAATGCAAAAATTAAAATTAAGAGTTGCACAGATTAAACATTTAATGGATATTTTATAGTTGCTAATCGCCATAATTATGTTACTGTGCAACGTTTTTTTGACGAAATTGCATAATTCTTTGCAAGAAAACGAAAAAACGCTTGCAAAACAGCTTCATTTGCATTATAATTAAAACATGGGTGCAGTGAAAAACTGCGTTAAAATTCTTTATTATAAGGAGTTTGCGATAATGGAAAAGAATGAACTGATAAAGCTGAATGAAGAAGCTAAAAAGCAGTATGACGAGCTTTGCAAGCAGGGTCTGAAGCTGGATATGTCAAGAGGCAAGCCCTCTCCCGCACAGCTTGATTTATCACTTGATATGCTGACGCATTGTCTTGACGGTGATTATATGTCAGAAACCGGAGTTGACTGCCGTAACTACGGTGTGCTTGACGGTATAGAAGAAGCAAAAAGACTTTGTATGCCTATGCTCGGTGTTGCTCACGATGAAATAATCATCGGCGGTAACTCAAGCCTTCAGCTTATGTACGATACAATGGCAAGAGCAATGCTGCTCGGCGTTCTCGGCGGCGACAAGCCCTGGGGAAAGAACGAAAAGGTGAAGTTCCTCTGCCCCGCTCCCGGTTACGACAGACATTTTGCTATCTGCCAGAGCCTCGGCATTGAGATGATTACAGTACCTTATACCCCCGACGGTCCCGATATGGACGTTGTAGAAAAGCTGGTAAGCGAAGATGAGCTTATCAAGGGTATCTGGTGCGTACCTATGTACAGCAACCCCGAGGGCATCACCTGCTCGGACGAAACGGTAAAGCGTTTTGCTAACCTTTCGCCTAAAGCAAAGGATTTCAGAATATTCTGGGATAACGCTTACTGCGTTCATCACCTTACAGATACTCCCGACACTCTGCTGAACCTTCTTGAAGAAGCTAAAAAGACAGGCAAGCAGGATATGGTATTTATGTTTGCGTCCACATCGAAGATCTCGTTCCCCGGCGGCGGTCTTGCATTCATCGGTGCGAGTGCGGAAAACATCAAGTTTATCAAGAGCCAGATGACATTCCAGACTATCGGCTACGATAAGCTCAACCAGTTAAGACACGCTCGTTTCTTCAAGGATTTTGACGGCATAAAGGAGCATATGAAGAAGCACAGAGCTATAATCGAGCCTAAGTTCAAGATCGTTCTTGATATGCTCGACAAGGAGATCGCTCCCACAGGCTTCGGCTCATGGCACAAGCCCAACGGCGGTTATTTCATCTCATTCAACGGTCTTGAGGGTACGGCAAAGCGTACTGTTGAACTTTGCAAGCAGGCAGGAGTTGTTCTGACAGGCGCAGGTGCGACTTATCCTTACGGCAAGGATCCTCACGACAACAATATCCGTATCGCTCCGACATATCCTACCGAAGCAGAGCTTGCAAAGGCTATGGAGGTATTCTGCGTTGCAGTAAAGATTGCGGCTACCGAATCGCTTTTAAAGTGATTTCTCTTTCACAATGTTGACGAAATATTAAAATCGTGTTATAATAATAGGGCTGATTTACGTCAGCCCTTTATATTTACGCCTGTAGCTCAGCTGGATAGAGCAATAGCCTCCGACGCTATGTGTCGTGCGTTCGAATCGCATCAGGCGTGCCAAATTCAAATCCTCGTAAATCCGCATTACAGACGGGTTTGCGGGGATTTTTACTTACTTGGATTTTTATTATTGAAAACGTAAATTTACGCAAAAATACATACAAATTCAGAAAAATACTAGTCAAATGCTAGTCAAATTAGGAAACTAACTATATATTAAACATAAAAAATCCCCCGACAGAGCCTTTTTGCTCCGCCGGGGGATACTGTTTATTAAACCTTCTTTAAATCTTTTGCCTTTACCGCCGCAGTGACCTGCCCGCCTTGCCCGATAACAATATAATCATCTCTGTCACCCGAGCCTGCCTGCATAACCTCGTACACATTCGTGTACACGAACAACGCAAGCGAACCGCCGTTATACGTCTTTGCGCCGTAATTTACCTTGACTTTATCGCCTACAGCAAATTTCTGCGTTGCACCATTACTTTCCGTACTTTCCGCCTTTTCCGCCTTGTACAGATTCTCTGTATAAAGCCAGCCGGTAGGCACCGAGCCGATGCCTATAAGCGTTTCCTTGCCGCTTGCCGACACCTGCTGAACGGTATAGACCGTATCATATACATAAGAATACGGCTCTACCCCGTTCGTGAACCTTGCGCCACGCTTCACCCTCACGCTGTCGCCCTTTTTAAACAGATTCACGGGCTTATCGGGCTTTTCCGGCTTTTCCGGCACATCACCGCAGTTTTCCTTATACCACTTAGCCGTTATCGCAGGATAATCTACAAAGCATATATCCCCGTCAACGTCATTTCCGCCGATGCTGTCAATGCCCCATTGCCACATTTTCTGCCCGTAGTCATATCTACTTGCATAATCCGGGCTTTCGGTCCAGTGTGCAAGCCATATATCACGCTTTCCTACAATACGTTCCTTCTGATAGTAGCTTTCAAGCCACGCAGGATTTGCATACACTCCGGACGGAAGCCCTGCCTTATTCAGCCTGTCGCAGAACTCAAGTGCCATATCGGTTCTTTCCTTGCTTGTGAGGTTGTCAATCTGACGCTGTTCCTCCATGTCGCAGAACACGGGATATGACGGTTTTTCATCACCTATCACCTTGACGCACGCATTTATCTGCCTGTCAAGTTCCTCGCTGTCAGTCGCCGTAACATACCAGTAACAGCCGAAGTCTATTCCGAGTTTTCTGCACTGCTCGATATTGCGTCTGAAGTAGGTGTCCTCATCTCTGCCTATACCGGCACGGATAATTACAAACTTCACGCCTGCCGACACAGCCGCCGTAAAATTGAACTGCTCCTGTGCCCTGCTGATGTCAATTCCCTTAACTCTTAACATATTATTCGTCCTCGCTTTCGCTCTTATTTCTGATCTGCTCCATAATGCTTGTAAGTTTCTTCGGCACGGGAAGCCCCAGTGCGGCGGCATTCTCGATAATGCTGATACCCTCGTTTGCAATATAGAACAACATCACGGCCGACATTGCGGCAGGCGTTCCACCGAGTATGTATGTATCGGCAATATGGCCAACTGCTACAAAGACCAGTATCAGAAACTTCTTTGCCAGACCTCTGAAACCAACCTCTGATAATAAGCGCTTTTCTATGATCGCTACAATCACGCCTGAGATATAGTCCAGTGCCATAAACGCTATCAACGTCCAGAACAGCCCCGTAACTTCTCCATACATAAAGCCTAAAACCGCTCCGACAGCACCTGCTATGCTGTCAATAATTATCTGTATCTTGCTCATTTTTTGTCCTTTCTGCCTATTCGGCTAAAAAATCTTCTATTGCTATCATCTCGGCGGGTGTCAGAACGACATTCGTCGAGAGAATATCAATCTTTTCGGGTATATCAACATCAATGTTGAGCAGCTCCTCAAGCTCCCCATTGCAGACATCTACGTTTTCAGGGCGAATAACGTATTTATCACCGTCCTGTTCGCCGTATTTCTGCAAGAGCTTCTGCCTCTGCTCATTGTACAGCTTAGTTTCCTCATCTATTCTCCGTGCCAGCTTTGCCACAGCATACGACTGTATGACGGGCAGTTCCTTGCTCATCAGCTTGCTTATGACGGGGATTGCATTTACTACAGTTGATAACTTCATAGCTTCTCCTTACTCTGCGTCCTGGGCGGTATATACGGCAGTCTGGAACTCCGTATAATCCGCTCTGACTGTGGTTTTGTTTTCTTCGTACAGTTCGGCGTTCGATACTGTCATGCTCATTGTTACGGTCTTGTCCGTCCTTATGGTAGCGCTGAAATACGCTACGGTCTGTTCGTTGCCCTCTCCGTCAGTGATATAGCTTGTACCGTCAAACTGTGTTGTTTTGTTACTTCTAAGCATAATTAACTCCTTTCGCTTAGTGCTTTTCTTAATCTTTTTATCTCATTCCACATCAGAGGAATAAACTGCTCATACGCAAGTGCATACTGACTGCCGTCGCCGTTTATATCGCAGAATCCTGCAAAATCGTCTGTTGTAAGCCCGCATTTTTGCAAAGCGGATAAAACATCTTGTGCAATAAAGCCGTAGTTTTTAGCTGTTGAATTGTCACCGTTATAGAAAAACGACTTTCCGTCAAGATAATCAAAAAGGTTTTCAGATCTGCTCGGCAAGTCGGCTATGTGGTTTTTCATACGGACGTCGGATGAAACGGATATGGTACTTGAAGATGTCAGCGATGAACCTATCAACGATAAAGCTAAGTTAGAGTTGCCAACCACAATTTTTGATGATGAACACGCAAGCAACCTGTTTGCACCATGATAAATTAATGACGGGTTCGAAGAATCGAAAAGGATGCCTCTTTTGAATGCAACATAATCGTTAAATACAGGCAACCATTTGTACACATCGGGAGAAATGCCACCTACCCCATAGTAACCCGCAATACCAATTGAGCAAATAGTTTTGTTTTCGTAACTGAAATAAATATCCGAAACGTCTATGCCACTTGAAAAGCGAGTTTTAATGTGAAAAGTTGAATTAAATCCATCGTTACTGTTTTTTTTACCATCGCAACACACACTGTATGCTGCGATATAGGTATCGCCGTTCATCTTATCCTTGTAGCCTAAATCTATTCGTCCGTATAATCCGGCACCACCAATTTGATTGGTGGCAACTATGCCTATTCCTGTTTTGCTATAGTCACTAAAATCAGTTGATCCCGGAGCAATATACCCAAGCTCTCTACCTAATGAATAGAACCGTATTTGCCCGTCGTTCATTTCAGTTCCGTATTCCCCGTTATACGCAGAAAAACCTCCCAGAACGCTGATATTAACACCAGCCGTTTCACTTGTTCCTTCTTTGTGATTAATTGTGTCCAGCCCGTTATACAGTGAATTATTGCTTATCGTAAATCCACCTATCGTTCCGCCCGTAGCTGTAATAGTGCCGGTGCTGCTTACTTTGAAGTATTTGCTGTCCCACTCGCCCGTTGCCAGCGTCAGCTTCATACCGGTGCCGTTTGCAACATCATAGTTGCCGCTTTTGATAACTCCGCCAACAATTACATCGCCTTTGATTTCGGTCTTTGCAATAATCTCCAAAGCCTTGCTTGTCAACTCCATACTGCTTACCGATGTTCCCGATTTCACAAGCCACGATATTTTGTCAGCCTTCTGCTCTACGGCGGAAACCTTCTGCGTTACGCTGTCGTTTGTCGCATATGTGCTTTCAACAGTAGCCTTAAAGCCGTTTACCGTTTGCTCAAGGCTTGACTGCTTGCTTGATAACGATGTTATTTCGGCTGCGGTGTCCTCAGGAGCAGGCGACCAGTCTGTAGCCTTAGTGCCTTTTTCGAGCTTGATATTGCAAGCCTCAATCATGCCGTTTTTATCAAGCGCAAGTGCCACGCATTCGAGCTTCGCTATGTCGCTGTCATTTATCGTCCACGTCTTTTCGTAGTAAATCCACTTGTCTTTTTCTGTCTGACTGCTCACCGTCAGCGACAAGGCATACAGCTTTTTATTATCAGCAGAACGGAATCTTGCCATTACATATCCGCTTGCGTCAAGCTCGACATCACTTCTGACCTTTATCCACGCAGACAGAGTGTAGCTTGTGCCGACGTTGAAATCTGTCATTGCGTGCTGTTTGCTCGTGCCAAAATATCGTGTGGTGCCGGAATATCCGGTTCTGGATATTGCAAGGCTATTTCCTGATATTCCGTCGTCAACCGTTATTATAGTGTTACCGCTCCAGCCGTTTTTGATGTTTCCCGTGCTGTCATACAGCAGATTTCTTCCACCTATCTGTATACTGTCAACCGCTGACTTTGTGGCGTATGTTTCCGACACTGTTGTCCGAAAGCCAGACAGGTCGCTTTCAAGAGCGGAAGTGCGAGTGCCGATACTGCCTATGCTTGCAGTCAGCTCCGTGAATTTTGCATTTATCGTCTGCTTCGTACCGTCTATGACAACCTTACTTGTATTAAGATAGGTGCTGTTGTCGGCATTGATACCGTCAATAACGCTCGATATATCCAGCTTACTGCCGCTGATATGTGCATCATCAGCTACCATATCATTTTTGATAATGCCGCTCTTTATGCCGTCTTCGTGCAAGCCATCGTAAGAGGTGAACATTATCTTTCCGTCTGCATCGGTAACGTAAATGCCATAGTCGGATTTACCATCCTCGCCTATCTGGACACGCACGGTATTGTTTACATCCTTTATCTGTATTGTGTTTCCGACTATCTGCAATTTTCCGCTGCTTGATTTTATCGTAAAATCATCGGTTTCGATAGTCTTTGACCGGAAGTTTGCGGCTGTAAGGTCCTTTATCAGCGCAGTCGCTATTTCCGCATTTTCGGCAGTCAGCTTTATAGATGTCAGTTCACCCGTGCCGGCCTTGCCCGACAGCAGAACATCTATGTTTGCAACATCTGATTTCAGTGATTTAAGCGTTGCCGTATCGGCCACAAGCTCATCTATATCCGCTTTCTTTGCATACAGCTGTTCAACATCTGCTTTCTTAGCTGTCAGATTGTCAATCGTGGCTATCTGTACGGAAAGCTCTGTAATATCAGCCTTTGCGGCATAGACGTTTTCAAGGTTTGCAATCTGTGCATTAAGCTCTGCAATATCCGCTTTTTCGAGTAATGCTTGTTTTGTGCTGATTATATCTGCGGTTATTCGTTCCGCCTGCTTCTGTGCAGGCGACTTATAGCTTTCACCGCTGTCCGCAGACTGTTCTTCAGCCGGTGCTTCTATTGTCATAGACAGGCCGCCGTTATACGTCACAGAAATATTTGCGGCAGGAATTTTCACAGTTTCTCCGCCGTAGGTTATGCTCACCATATCCCACGCATCTATCAGCATATTGCCAAGCCTTAACGGGATTTCACCCGTGCGGTATTTAAATCCGTTTAATGACTTCTGCACCGTGTTCAGCTGATTTTGAGTCATAAACAGGCAGTCGTATGTTATCGCAGTGCCTGTGCCGGCTGTAAAATCTCCGCACACCACACGTCCGACTGTAATATCGTCGGTAGCAACTGTGGGTGTATCATAGCAAAAATCGGACAATTGCACCGCCGTAGTATCAAACCACTTGAATGCTATCTTGCCGGTACGGTCACAAACGGCAAATTTGCCGTACAGCCCTGCGATATATCCGATTATTTCACGGCAGGTATAGCCCTCCGGCTTGTCCTTTATTGTTACCGCCGTAAGCCCCGAAGTATTAAAGGCAACGCCGCACTTTGTAGCAATTTCCGACAGCATTTTCAGCGTTGTGGACGGATACGACAGGCTTGAAAAATAGCCTTTTTCCGTCTTTGTCATGTTATCCTCAAGCGTTACCGACAACCGTTCTCCGCTTTTCTCGATTTTCTTTACCGTAAGCACTCCCTGCGGTGCGTATTCGCCGTTCACGCCAAAATACAACGTGCAAGTGCTTCCCTTTCTGACCGTCGCAGGAAGTGCCGACAGCTCGACTTTTGCGTTTGCTATGACAGTTCCGCCCGGCACTATGCTCTCACTGCACGATCCGCCCGAATAGCTTACGCTGAACAGATCGTTAACCGTTACATTATTACCGAAATCCAGCTTGCAGCAGTAGACAGGCTCTGCACCGTTTACGCCTGTCAAAAATTCTTCCGAAACATCTGTGTACAAGCTATCACCTACCTTTCTATCAGATTTATTGACACGCTCTTGTAATAATAGCCGCTTCCTGCGTACAGCTTGCCTGTGGCGGTGAGATCTGTACTGTATGCGGTTATCTCCTTATATTCGCCGTCATAGTCGAATTTTACGGCAAAATAATCGGGTTTGCTCTCAAACAGATTACGCAGGCTCTTCACCTGTGCTTCTGTGAGAAAAGACCATTTAAGCTCTATCTTGTATTTCCAGCAAAGTATGCTTCCGACGGTTGTTCCTGCGGCATTTCTGCCGGTGTTTGGTTCCCACGTCTTGCATCGTGTGGCATTATAGCCGTCAATATCGGGCGGCGGGAGTAGAACACCCTTAACCCATATCAGATTTTTAGCCAAGCGCATTTACCCCCGTTCTGTATGTATTCTCCTTGTTCAGACGTACTATCAACCGGTAAAGCGTTTTACCGTCAACCTCACCCTTAGCGATAAGATTAAGACCTTTCAGAAACTCCAGTATCTCACGAAGCAGAAGTACGACTTCCGTCATATCTCCGCCTTCGCCGATGATGTCCTTGAGCTTTGACAGAGGCGCAATTACCTCCGGGTCTGTTCCGGCATTACGGTTATCACCGACCATTGCGAGCGTAGGCGCATACGCAAGACCGCCCTTTGCAAGTTTAGGTATCAGCGGAGGATTTTCAGGCATTGAGAAATGCCAGTCCTGACCGAACAAATCGCCTATTGCGCCTGCCACACCGCCGATAGCGTCAACTATACCCTTAACTGCGTTGTAAATGCCTGTCCAGAGCATATTAATACCGTCGATTATCAGATTGATAACTCCTTTGATCACGCCCCAGATTGTGTTCCAGATACCGCTGAAAAAGTCGCATATTCCCTGCCAAGCCTTATTCCAGTCGCCTGAAAATACACCTGTTATAAAGTCTATCAGTCCGCCGAAGGTCTTAATAATACCGCCGATTATATCGCCGATAGCGGTAAATACAGTGTCAAAAACGCCTTTGACCGCCGCCAGTACATTTTTTATCGTGGGCCCCAACGTTTTCACAAACCAATCGACAAACGGCTTTAGAAAATTCCATACCGCTTTTACACAATCTACGATTTTTGCGACAACGGCAACGACCTTTACATAGACAGGCTTTATTGCTTTGTCCCACAGGGATTTTATAAGGTCACATACCCACTGTATAACGGGCTGTATCCACTCTTTATAGACCGTCAGCACTGTATCACCGACTGAAGTTATAAGCAACTGAATAGCTTCCATCATCGGTTCGCCGTACTGCGACCATAGCTTTGCCGAGGTTATCCACAAATCGCTCCATACGCCCTGCAAGGTTGTCAGTATTGGCATAACACCGGTTACAAAAACCTCGTCGAATATTGTCTTGACGGTTTCAAAGAGTGTCGTCATAACCTCTGCGGTCGCCGTCCACTGATCTGTCAGCAACGGTAACACGGTTGTTATCATTGTGTTCAGCGAAGGGAAAATAACGTTATCCCACAGTTGACCGAACACAAGATTAAACGTATCTCCAAGCCCCGAAGCTATCGTTCCGATTGACTTAAACGCTGTCTGAAGCGCCGGAGTCAGATTATTTGTAAAATAGTTCTTGAACGGCTCGGCAAGAGTTGCCATATCACTCCATGCCTTGCTCATATTATCCTTGAAGCCCTCTATAACGGGTGCGAATTTTTTGCCTATCTCCGCAAATATCGGGGCGAAATTTGTGTTGAAATACTTTTTGACGTTTGCAAACTGCTTTTTCAGCAGAGCGAAACCTTTTTTAATCTGCTCACGGATCTTATTTCCGATACCCTCGGCTGTCTTATCGCCCTCGCTGTCAAGTGCAGAGAGATCAGAGGAGGAGCTGTCGCTCTCGTCCTTTGAAGCAACATTCATCTCATCAAAACTTGCAAGGAAACGGCTGTTTTCCTTAGCCTTTTTTCCGACAGCTTCGACCTTTTTTGCCGCTTCAAGCGACTTTTTATACGTTGTGCCGAACAGCCCCGAAATAAAGCTCGCTATAGCTTTGGTTGCTGTGGCAAGTCCGGATGCCAATGTATTAAGCGCCGGCATGATAGCGTTTACTATAGGCGTAAACGCAACCTGAAGATTGCCCTTTATCTGCTTTACACTGTTGCCAAACTCCTCGTTTGCTCCGATAGCGTCCGACATTACCGACTTTATGCCACGAAACGCCGCATAAAGCCCTGCCATAAGAAACGTAGATTTAAGTGCGGATTTGACACTTTTACCAAGTCCGCCTATTGTCTTGCCGAATCCACCGGCAGAAGTTTTTGCTTTGCCGAGCGATTTTTCAGCAGAAGCACCTACTTTTTTGACCGACTTTTCAAGGTTATCAACAGGTTTTTCTGCTCTTTTGAAATGACTTGCAAAAGAGGAAGCCAGTTTTTTCACAGGAGCAATGACCGAGTTATTTACCGCCGTGCCTACCGTTTTCAACGTGTTTTTCACTTTTGAAACAGGCTGTATTATCTTGCTTGCCGCCTTATCGGCCGTTTCCAGCACCTGCTCAATCTTTTTACACCCCGAATCCAGTACAGCGGTAGTTTTTTCTACCGCACTCTGCACTTTTTCGTTTGATGCAGCAGCCTCTGTTACCGCTGTTTTAACCTGCAGCATTTTGTCTATCAGCATCGCTATGACAGGTAACGATTGCAGATTTATGTTGTTTGTGCTTTCAGGTATCTTGTTTACCGCTTCGGCAGCCTGCCGTGCGGCTTCAGCCAGCTTTTTGGCTTCTGCATCCGCTTGCATTGCCTTATCTATCTTGGCTTTAGTAGCTTCGGACTGCTGCTGCAGTTTCAGCATACTTGTTTCCACGGCGTTTATTTTTTCTATTACGGCATTGCCCTTTTCGCCTGCCATGTCTTTATCAGACATTGCCGCCATTTCTCTGTTAAGCTGTTTCCACTTTTCCTGTGCAAGCTCTATCTTTTCGTTAGTCAGCTCAAGACTTTTGTTCAGACGGTCGATAGGTTCGGAAGGAATTTCAAAACTGCCGACATCAATTTCGGGGAGCTCCTCTTTTTCTTTGGACTTCTTCTTATCGCTTTTCGGCTGATAGTTGTTCACGAAATCCATAGCTTCTTTGCTATAACCGGGTCCGAACTCATACTTGTTATTTATCGTTTTGCCAAGGCTTTCTGCTTCCTTTTCCGCTTCCTTTACAGGCTCAACAAGCGCCTTTTCCAGCGTTTCGGAAGCCTTTTCGGCACTTTCGGATATAGAGCTTTCAAGCGTCTTTCCTACCTCTTCGGCGGGCTTTTCGACCTTCTGCACAGCCTTTTCAACACTCTGCGTCACGGTCTTTTCTACAGCCTTGCCGACTTCCTCAACAGGCTTTACAGCCTTATCGGCGGCTTTTGCCACACTGTCGGTAAGTGCCTTTTCAGCGGTTTCACTGACCTTATCCCACTGCGACTGTATGCTTTTCTGCAAAGCCGAAAGCTGTTTGTCAAGCTCTGCGTCTATTATCAGCGACAGACTGATAGTGCCTACTGACGCACCGTTTTCGTCAGCCATTTACTCACCTCCCCCGAATGCCTTTTTTATCATCATTTCAAGAGCCGCTATATCGCTCTGTATCTGTTTTGGAGTTTTCTCCGCAAGCTGTTTCTTCGCTCTGAATGCCGCCCACTCACGCCGTATGCGATTTTCATACGGCGAAAAGTGTTTGAGCATCTCCTTGTTATCCTCGCTTCGTATCCGCACTGTCTGACCGAGCGGCGTATCATTCATAATGCCGGATACAAGACTCAGCCAGTCAGAATAGTGCAAATCGTCCTGCTCGGACGGCAGTATGTGATACTGTTTTGCTATCGACTGCCGTATCAGCTCACGGTCATACTCGACATCGTACCAGACTTCATTACTCGTGAAATCGCTCGGTATCTTCCTGTCCCGTCATGGCGGATATTACTATCTCGGACAGCTTCTGATATGCCGCCCACGGCATATTCATTTCGCTTATCTCCTTAGCGGCGGCAGGCTCGAACGCCAACTTGAACATCTCGTCAATCTTTTCAATGTCCTTCTTATCGCCGTTATTGTAAAGCGCCATTACCTTCTTGACCGTCTTTTCACGATCGTCTACCTTGTAGACCTTCTCTCCGATGCGTATTTCTGGAACGCCTGCGAGTAACTTTTCATCAAGTGTGTACATCTTAGCCATTGTATTTATCTCCTTACTTTGCGTCTGTAAATGTGGGCTTGCCGTCCGACATAATATCAAATGCAAGAGGTGCGACCGCTGTGGAGTCGCCCGATTCCCACTCGGTAACGTTTATAACGCACGGTATTGTCAGCGTTGCGCCGCTGGGGAACGTCCATACTACAGTTGTGTGGCTGTCTGCTCCTGTCTTAAGTGCAAGCCCTGCAACATAATCGTTGCCTGCGTCACCGATGTTTCTCTTGCCGGATACGCTGACGGTCAGCGCCTTACCTGTCACAAGTCTTCTTGTCCAGCCTTCCTGATCGAACGGCTTCCACTCCTCGACATTGCCGTCAATGGAAACCGAAAAGCTCTCCATATCGGCAATAGTTACAAGATTCTCGGCTGTCGCACCTGTTCCGCCTGTCTTGTCAATCTTGAACTGATTTTCATATACGGGATATACTCCTGTTTTGTTAGCCATTGTTAATTACTCCTTTCGTAATAAACCGTCACATCAATAACGTACTCGCAGATACCTCTTTCATCTCTGCCTGCGTTATGCGCCTCACTGCAACTCAAAAAGCCGACCGTGTGCCCCCCGGCAATATAGCCGTGTACATCGGTCAGCTTATCAAGTATTTCGTTTGCCGCACTCTCGGCTGTAGTCGGATTGTCCGTCCAGTGTATCAGTACGCTGATGTGCTTTTCAAGTGTTTTCGTGCAAGGCTTACCGCCTATGCTGATTTTCTTAGGATAGGTGTTTTTTGACGCATACACGCCGATACACTTATCCTGATTTGCGTCTATACAGCCTGCGTATACATTCTCTATGCCGAGAACATCAGCAAGCATATCGGCTGTTTCAAGTAACGTCATACGCCTGTTCTCCTCTTGAAATCATATATAAACGCATCACGGGCAAGGTCTTTCTTTTCCCCGCTTACATAAGGTTCAAACCACCCTGCCCCTGCGTTTGCGTTCTTGCCCTGCTGGAAGTGATATTCAGGGTGATAATACAGCCGCCTTGCCTGAGGAGAACCGGTGACTATAGTTGCTCCATTCTGAGTTGTTGCAACGAAAGTCTGATTATTCTGCATATCGCCCGTGTCAAACGGCATTGTCTGTGAGCTTACAAGGTCGGTATGTACCTGTTCCATTGCTACCTCAGCACTTTTTAACGCCGCCGCTTCCAGATTTGCTATTGCAGCCTTATCAAGCTTTACGGTTACTTTTATCACTATATCAGCTCCAGTCTTGTGTAATTTACCGTCCCGTCGGGGTTTTTAGCCTTTTCCGAGCCGTATATCTTGTACTCTCTGCCACCTATCTCCACAGCTCCGTCAACTATCGGGCTGTCCGGGGCAAAATCACCGCAGAAAAGAGCCTCGCCAGACAGCGTTATAAGCTGTTTTTCTGCGGATAATTTCTGCCGTGCTTTTTCCGAATGAAAGCACTTACCCTCAAATATGACCGTCCGTTTCTTTGAGCCGTCACGGTTAAGTCCGTCTGCACGATACACGGTACAAGGCGTTGTACAAACCCTTTCGGGTACAAGTTTCGGATATTTCATTATAACCCCCTGTAGCAAAGGCCCGTCTGCAACAGCGTGTTGTAAACCTGCCGTGTTGTAGTGACACCGCAGTAATTTATAACCTTAGAGCTGTCAAATGACATTGACACACCGCTGATACTATAGGAACTGAGCGGACTGTCAAGCAGCTCGGCGTTATCAAAAACAAATGCTGTCTGCTGTGACAGTGCCAGCCTTACCTTATCCTGCTGAAACGCTGTCAGATTGTCGAATCCTATCGCTGTTATGCGGTTGAAGGTCAGTGTGTCGATGTCGCTCTCCGCCCTGTTTTCAAGAGCGTTGTACTGCTGTTCGGTTATCGTACTGTCGGGGCATAAGGTCTGAAATTCCGCAAAAGTGAGGTACATTAAGCCTCACCCTTTTTTGTCTTTGCCGCACTTACCTGAGCAAGCTCATCACGGAGCTTTGCTATCTCCGCCTGAGCCTTTTCATATTCGGCATACGGCACGGTAGCCTGCGGAGAATGCTCCACAGCCCCGTTATCGCCGATTATGTCATACCCCTGTGCAAGATATGATTTCTTCTCGGCTTCCGTGATAGTATACTGCTTGTTTGCCTTTACTGCTACCATAGTTACCTCCTTAGTATGTTACGACTATAGCCTTATTGTTTGCAGGAGCGGTATTGAATGTTATCACGCCCGATGACTTGTCATAGCTGTAGTCTGTTGTCGCTATACCGTCCACAGTTACGCCGATGAGCTTTTCGGGCTTGTCGGTCACTGTGAATGCAGTTGTCGAGCCGTTACCTGTGAATGTCTGCGTCAGAGCAGATACATTCATGATACAGCCGTCAACAAACAGGTGATCTATCGCAAATGTACCGTTGTACTTGCGGTTCTGGTACAGATAGTTGTCTGCCGTTCTGCTGTCAGAGCCGGGAGCAAACAGATGTATATATGCGTACTTATCTCTTGACACCTGGCATTCGGGGTCAATGAGGATGTAGTTTATCTGCTTTGCGCCGACACCGGACTTACAGCCGTCCGTGAAATCGTACACGGTCTTGAAACGAGCTGAGGGAACTGTAACGATATTACCTATATCGTCAACGGAATGGATGCGTCTGTCGATACCGCCGCCGCTCTTGATGTCGAGCGTTCTCTGAATACTCTCTGCGTTCTTGAGTATCGTCTTATAGTCTGCGGTGACATAGAGTATCATTCTGTCAAGAGGCACGCCCTTATCTTCAAGCGTCTTGAGGTTCTCGTCAAAGTCCTTGAGGACATTCTCGATCGTGAGCTTGTCGTGCTTTATTGTTGCACCCACTCTTACAGCCTCTGCATACAGCTTTGAGAATGTATAGCTGTCGTGTTCGGGGATTGCCTGCGTCCTGTCGAAACGGCTCTGAATGTTCGCCAGTGATACAACGGTATCGGTTTCGTCAAAGTCCATAGGATCTACTACGAACTCGATAGAACGGTCGTGATCGAGCGTCTTTGTTTCGTAGTTGTTCTCGTATGTACCCTGAGGGAAGCCGAGCGATGCTCTTGTGTGGTCCTTATAGCCGGATACCGACAGAGTGGGTATCTTGATTGTTTTTCCGCCTCTGAGCTGAATATCGGAATTTGAGTGATAGAGAGCGTCGGCCTTTGATTCCTGACCGTAAAGTTCTCTGAGCTGATTGGTATACTGTTCAGCATAGTTGATTGTGTTTGACATTTTTACACCTTACCTTTCTTACTTCTTTTTCTTGATACCGAATGCGTTATCAAGTCTGCTGTTGTCGGGCTTTTCTTCCTTGTCGGAGCTGCCTGCACCGACCTTGAAGCCGCCCTGCTTCTTGCTGTCGCCCACGTCAGCCTTCATATCGGGATATTTCTTGACTACCGCCGACAGTGCCGAGTTGATGTCCTCGCTTTTGCCGGACTTGACGTAGCTTTCGGCTATTGCCACAGCATCGTCCATACAGTCGGGCTTTACACCGAGCGACATTGCGGCTATCTGTGTTTTCAGCCTTAAAATCTCCTCGTCCTTTGCATCGGGAACGGCGGGTACAGGCTCAGATTCGGGCTTATCCGCCTTTTCTTCGGGCTTATCGTCCTTCTTGTCCTCTGCCTTGCTCTCATCGGGCTTCTCTGCCGTGCCGTTATCGTCCGCCGGCTTGTCGTCGGCAGGCTTTTCTTCGGGCTTAGTCTCGTCCTTCTGCTCCGCTGCGGGAGCGGGCTTCTTCTCCTCTTCGGGAGTTTTCTTTTCGGGTTCCATTGCTTTACCTCGCTTTCTTTGATTTTGGGTATAAAAATACCGCTCCAAAAGGAGCGGTAAAATTATTAAGTTTGGTTCTGATTTGCGCCGAACTTCACAAAAAACGGCTGTTTTTACAAAGTTTGTGTTCAAGTCAAGTGCAATTGATTGCACACGGGTATAAGAAAACCGCTCACTGCTGTGGGCGGTTTTATGAGTTCATTTTTTCTTCCCAGTCTTTTCGGGTTTCTTCATCCCAGTCATCTTCCATAGTTTCTTGAGCTTTTCTTACATCCTCCCATATTTTTTCAATTAGCTCTTTAGAAATTTTTACTTTAGGTTTATCTTTCATGTTATCACCTCTAATGTTATTTCGTTATTACAAATTTCTAAAATTCGATATTTCAAATTTTTATCAAACAACAATTCACGTTGCTTTGGATATTCACTAAGCAGTTCAATATAAGCACCCTTACTACCCTTAGGAGTTAAAAACGTAATAAAATAATCGCCTTTTAGTACACCTGATATTGAAACCGATGTGCTGATAAATTGCTTAGGCTCATATATATCGCCAACCTTCATTCCTTCCACAGGATTGTGTTTGACAGAACGGTAACAGATAATGTCGTGCTTTAACTCAAACTTCGCTATCGCACCCGATATAACATCGGAATAATATTTCAAAGTGTCATCTTCGGGAATATCCCCACGAAGCATTGAATTAAGCCTTGCATAGAACTTATCGTCTTTGGGATCTCCGCTGTTCTTCGTGTACTTCTTGATTGCTCTGATTTCTTCGGAGGACAGACGGTCAATCCATTCATTTGAGTCCTCACGCAGTACAGGAACAACAGTATCTGCTAGCAACGGCTCGAAATCTGTTTCTTCTTCTATTATATCACTTTCATCCGAATTGTCAACAGTATCGTCTGTAAAATTTTGTACATCTTCTTCGCTGTCTGTCACTGTTTCAACAGGCTGTTTTACAGTTTCCTGTACGTTTTCTGTCGTTTCGGCAGTTTCAACGGCTTCATCGGCTTCATCAGTCATAGCCGCAGTCGGCGCATTGTCTGTGTCTTCGTTGCTCTGAACAGTCTTTACAAGCTCAGGCTGTACAAAATTCATAGTGTTTTCGTTATTTTCCGACTTAGAAACGTTATTTTCCGGTTCAGAAACGTTATTATCCGGCTGAAGAATATTAGGCTCTTTATTTGTCGGAACAGGATTTTTGCTTTCGGTATCGGTAGCTTTAACAGGCGCTTCTTCCGTTCTCGGAGCTGCCTGTTTCGGCTCACCCTTACCGCTGTAGATCTTCTCTCTTGAATAATCTCTGCGAAGAACATCGTCATGTTCCTTGATAAACTCCCTGAGCTTGCCTTGCTCCTCACGGAGCTTACGCTTATACTCCTTGACCTTCTTCTCGTCCTGCGTGCCCTCAACCTTGCGTTTGAGCGCTCTTATCTTGCGCTCCATAGCACGTTGCTTTTCTTCAAGCTCTCGCTGTTCCCGTATCTTCTCGGCAGGAATCGGCTGAGGTATCTTTGTAAGCCCCTCTATGTACTGCCCCATAGTATGACGGCAGTTAGGGTGGAACAGCCCGCCACGGATTGCCACAGACAACAGCATAAACCACTTGTCACAGTAGTTTGACTTGCCGAAGTCGCCGCTTCTCTCGCCGTTCCATATCGTGAATACATCATCAATGTAAACCTTGCCCTGATACGGCTCGCAGGTTTCTGAGCAGCCTCCGTACTGCGATATAAGCACAGTGTCATAGCCAAGCTCCGCAAAGCGTTTAGCCGCACCCTGCAATGTTGCCCTTGTGGACGTTGTGCGCAGTGCCATACGCACATAATCGGCAATATTAACTCGCCTGCCGTCTGCGTATACAATGCAGTTTATGCCTTTGTCGAGGAAGTCCCTTGTTGCAAGGTCGATTGCTTCATTAAGCGTAATTGAGCCTGTGCCCATCATGAGCTGTACCTTGTTCAGCGTTGTGCGGTAAACATCGTCCATATTACGCACAGCGGCAGTAAGGGCGGTCTCTTCAAGCGTTGTTACGTCTTCCATCAGCTTATCCATCTTCGGCTTGTTGACCCCGAAAAAGTGATCATCGGGTATAGCTGTCGGCGCTTCGGGCGGCTGAGGCTGTGCCGGAACATCGGGAACATTGACGCCGCTTTCCGAAACATCAATGACCGACTGCTCCGCTGTATGCTCTCCCTCGTGAAACTGATCCGTCATAAGCTGTCGGGTTTCATCGTCAATAACATCTACATATTCGTCCGCTATCTGAGCGTTCTCCTTGCGGAAATTGTCAATGTTATTGAGCTTTTCAGCCTGCCACGCAGACCATTCAAAGCCTTCTTTTTCTTCTTCGGCTTTGTGCCGTGAAAGATTGCGTTTCAGCGAAGCAATGAGCCTCAGTTCTATCTCTTCAAATATCTTTGCAATATCTCTGAAACTAAGCAAGCTCATCACCTACCGCAGATGTCGCACCATCGGCCAGCCCCTTTTCCTGCATTATACGCTTGACTTCACCGGCTTTCCATTTGTCTTCTTTTGATGATCCCCACAGCTCTTCGACCTGTGTTTCGACCGACATAATGCCGTAGGTACTTGCCTTGCCGACCGTTTCGACACGGCTGTCAAAGTCGGGGGCGCCGTACTCACCGAAATCAACGCTTACCTCATATTCTTCGGGGGCTTTGCCCTGCATATTGTCGTATGTTTTTAATACAGCCGACACAAGCTCAGGCAGAGCCTTTTCAAGCGCTGTGGTTATCGTGTTTCGGGTGTTGCCGGTTACATCCTTTTTCTCTCGCTGAGCGTCTGCGGATTGCATTTTTCCGACATCTATACCGAGCGTGGCAGGCGATACAAGTCCTTGCAGACACATCAACAGGCAGTTTGTATACGATGATACAAATGCGTCATACTTGATGTCGGGCTGTACGACCTCAATCTTCGGGGTAACGCCCTCCTGCAACGGCTGACTTATCGTGATGTAATTGTTGCCGAACTGGTTGAGCTTTCCGACCGAGCCGTTCTCGGCGTTGCGGGGTATCATATTATCGGGTATGTACTGCTTCACACGTCCCATTCTGATTGCGTCCCACCACTGCGAGATAACCTCGTCCAGAGCGTCAAAACAATCGGATTTACCGCCGTCGAATATACTCTTGCCTCTGCCCTGATATTTCTTAGAAGCGTAAAACTTCAGCGGTACAGCCATTATATAATCCCCGGCAAACTCTACTCGTTGTTCTATGCCGGCAAGGCAAGGAACACTGTCAAGGCTCACCTCGTGACCGCTGTGGTCGTACAATCGGCTTTCAATGTAACCTCTGCCGTAATGCTCCTCAAGCTGATATATCCTGTTGCCGTCTTCGTGGGCACTGCGGAAGATAACTTCTGACAGCACGCCCCTCAGATAGCGATATTCGATCTTGTCGGCTCCCACAAATTCAACAATAGGCGTTAAGGACAGCGTATCATCGACCGAAATCTTGAAAGCACCGTCACCCTCAACGAGCGTATCTACTATTGCCTTTCCGACAAGTGCGGTAAAGTCCGTGTTCTGCGATATATCCTCAAATGCCGCTCTGCCTTTTTCACCCTCGACCGCTATATCGTCCATATCCGAATAAACGATATAGGCGAGCGTATCGGCTATAATGGCAGGCAAACCGCTGTGTATCTTGCGGACTTTCTCGTTATCGGGAACGCTCCCCCAGAAAGAATTTGTGCCGCAGCCGAGCTGCTTGAAGAACTGTGACAGCTCGTAAGCGTCGCCCCTGTACCAAAGCTTCGCACGGAGAATATCCGCCATAAGCCCCGTTCTTTCGTTCAGGACAAAGGTTTGCTCCGATGCAGGATTTATATTGAGCCAGTTCAGAAACATCTGTCTGACTTTCTCTCCTATGTCAAATTTCATCTGTTTTCACGCTCCCTATAAGTGATTTGAACGGCAGCCAGGCATACTGGCAGGAGTTTATGCAGTGATCGTTGCCGTCCTCCGGCTCTGCCTTATCCTCTTTCCAGCTGTATATGTTAAGCTCCGCTATGTAATTTTTGCAATGCTCCAGGATATAAAAATCACCTGCCGCCAGCCACGCTGACTGCAAGTGAATACGGTCGATTATTTTCGTTTTCTTGAATGCAGGTATGAAGTTATACAGGCTTCCCGAAAGCCGCTTGAACTTCTGGCATTCGAGTATCGTTGCCTGATCTGCGCTGTCTATGTAGACATCTTTCGCAAAGCCCCACAGCCTACGGTTCTTCTCTAAAAACTCGGTAAAGATTTTCGGAATATCGGACGGTGTAAGCGGTATCTGACGGTCACGGTTGTTGTATGTTTCCTCGTCAAGCGTTACGCATTTGCGGTCCGCCGTGATTCCCACAAACGTAAATGCTATCGTATCAGGTGAAGACTGTGAGTAGGCTGTATCTAAACCCGCCGAAAACCGCTCGAATTTAAAGCCTTGCGCCGTACCGAGTGAAATTATATTACGGGGTTGTAAATCGAAAACAAGCCCCGTTGCACGCCCTCTCAAGCCCAGTATCTTGTTCTTGTACAGCTTAGTGCCCTTCGGGGCGGCAAGCATTTTTCGTTGTATGTCCTCATCGGTCAGCGAAAGATTATCACGAAAAGTAAAGAACCAGTACCGCCAATCCGGCACAGGTTCTTCCGTAAGCTCTTTCATTATTTCATCCGGCACGTCACAGGCGTATTTTTTGTATGGACGTGAACGGTTGACAAACTCTTTATACACCAGCAAGCCTGGATCATCGGGGTTCAGGGTAGCCATAAGGTAATCATTTCGGGTAGACATCTCACGGACGAACTCTATATCAGCGGTATTTATCTCGTCGATATAAACGCAGCCGAACTGAGCGCCGAGTGCCATCTGCCATTTATCCTTGTTGTCATATCCGAGAACATAGATTATCTTGCCCTCAAACTTGATATGCGGCAGTTTATAATCCTTATCGCCGTTGCCGAAATACTTTGCGTTTGCGTGAAGGTCAAGAATGCCGTTGTCCTGCTGAATAATCGTTTCTTCTGCCTTGCCGGTTGTCTTTGCGGCGATAACGTGGAGCTTCTTTCGGCTTGCGGACACCATACGCATGAACTTTACGCCTGCGCCGACGGTTGTCTTTCCGCTTGCGGTAGTACCTTCGAGAAAGTCCGCTGTCACATTATGCACGCTGTTGATGAAGTCGATATATTTCTGTGACAGAGGAAAACTACTCGTCAAGCCCCTCACCGCCTATCTGAGCGAAAACGTCTGAAAGCTTTTCAGAGGTCTTGACCTCCGCCTGTATCTTAGCCACATACTCCCCCGTCATCTTATTCAGCGTGTCTATAGCTCTGATACGGTCCGACAGCTCGTTCTGCGCATCTTTTGCTATATCGGAAAGTATCGCCTGCCGTTCACGAGCGGTCATTATTCGGGCAGTCTGGGCGGCTTCGGTGAGCTGTTTTATGTATTCCGTAATTGTAGTATTTTGTAGTAATTTTGAAGCATTAGTATTTGCATACTTTTTGCTGTATCCTGCCTGTATCGCACTCTGGGCGGCGTTACCGCACTGAGCGTAGTATTCGGCGAATTTCTTCTGTCTTTCGGTCATTGGCGGTACACCGTCCTTTCTTTTGGGTATAAAAAATAGCCGCTCCGGTTAGGGAGCGGTTGAAAGTTAATTATTCAGGAAGAATTTGCTGTTTGTTGTCTTTACCAAAGGTTGAATAAACTTTCTTTATGCTATACTTCGTTGTGTCTTCAATAGGCTTTCCATATTTGTCTTTTTTATATTGCAGAGCAACTAATACTTCTAGACCTATTCCGGCAAACAAGTTAATATTACCTTCGTCAAAATTATCTTTCCATTGTTCATCTTCTATTCTTGCTTCTATTGTCCTATTTTCGCTTGTTTTAAATGTCCACCTGCTATTACCTCTCATTACTGGCTTTATAACAATCAAGCGCATTCGCTGTTCTGAGGTATAGAAACAATCTTCAGCAATGTGATCGTTAGGTGCACATATATCTTCAAATTGAGCTTTATCAACTTTTACAAACTCTTTTCCGTCTTCTCCGCTTATTGAAAAGCAATTTCGATTTGAGTTTGAAAGTGAATTGCCAATATTTATTACAGAATTACGAACGGTTGAATTTTCAAAAAATACAGCACCTCTGTTATCTGTCACATAAACATTTCCGTTTTTGTTTTCTATATGCACACCATCATCCCTCTCTACGATAGATTTTGGCGGATTCTGATGCAAATGCGCTTTTATTTTAAACCACTCTCCAACAGTTTCAAGAGTGGTCTTTATCACATTAACGCCACCTGCAACGGCATCGAAAGTTTGTAATGCTGGAGCTATAGCAAGCAATTCTGTTATAAAACTTCCTGTTTTAGCACTAACAACTTTTAAATCACAATTGCAGTCACTTCCAGAAGCTATAGTTATCAGATCATTCAAATTCAACAACTGAATAGCTAAATCTTTTGCACTGATTCCTTCTTCTCCGCCTATGTATAATTGAAATTTATATTCCTGTGAAATAGTATCTATGCTATCCGTATAAACGCACCCCCAAAAATCACCAGTTTTCTACATTATAACCGATTATTTTGGAGGTGTCAACTATTTATTTATATTTCGTCATTTTGAATTATAACACCCTTAAAACGAACAAAACGAACAACATTAACGCAAATACCGATTTATTCGCATTCTCACACTGTCGGGTGTGTTATCTCCTCCGATTTCTACCGCAGTTCTCACCATTGTATAGCCTTGTATGTACCTGTAGTAGAACATATCCCTTGTCTGATTGTCCGCAATACTGCCGATGAAGCGTTCCACCTCTGCTTTTTGTGCTTTAAGTTCGGACAGTCTTCTTTTCTTGGCAAGGTGTGTATCGTTATCCGGAACGCCGGAAATCGTGACGCTATGTTTGACATAGGGATATTCGCTCTGTGACCCCTGTGTACTGTCGGTTACCGCCGCATCGTTCAGCTCTGATTCAAGCTGCTTGATACACTTGCAGGTGTAACGGTAATCTTTAAGTTTCTGCTTTGTCATTCTATCACTCCCCATAGTATCCGAAATCGTACAAATCATCCTCACGCACAATTTTTAACTCACCATCTCTTGCCTCTACAGCCCACAGCTGAGGATAATCTTCCGTCACAAGAGCTGTGACAAGCGTAACACTGCCATACCTATTGTGGCTGGCAACGCAACCGGGTCTCATTTCGCACTCGTAAAAACTACTCATTTAAATTTCTCCTTTCAAATCCTTCCTCGCCGGTCATCAGCTCGATACACCTCAGTGCAAGCATCAGCTTGACATCGTGATTTCTTGTGCTGTTGATCTCACATCTCAGCTCGTCCGACCTTCGTATATTCTCCTGGTATCCGACCTCTGCCTCGTGATTTTTCCGTGCTTTGTCTGCGTCCTTGCGATAATCACAAAGATATGCGTCCTTACGCTCTTTGCAAAGCCCCTTCGGAAGCTGACCGCTGCGGTAGATACTACCAAGCTGTGACAGCTTATCGAAGTATTTATACTCGGCAGGCGGAAAGTCGGTATAATCAAGCGTGTTTTCGTATGCCATATGCTCCAGCTTTTCAAATGTTGCCGGATCATTGAAATTTATCTTCTTCATAATCATTCGGTGTAAGGTTGTGAAGGGTTTTGCCAGTTTTCCAACACCTTTTATATATATTTATTTTTTTCATTTTCCGTATGAAAGGTTAGAAAAACCCTTAAACCCTTCACCACCCTTCACCCTCCTTTCAGCTTATAGCTATTCCGATGTAACAATTACCGTTTTTTGCTCGCACCTTAGGATACTTTTTCGACAATTCAACGCCAAACTTCGTATTTGACATCTTATACTCGTTATTGTCATCGCACCACTGCGCATACGCCGCATAAAGCACGTTAGCCTGCGCATAGCAGTCCTTGCCCTCTGTACACCTGTCCTCGACAAAAGCGGAGATAACATCCATCTCTCTGCGGTACTCCTTGACCATAGCGACTACCGCCTTCGGCATATGCAGTCCCTCAGCCTGATATAGTACGCACCCCTCTACTGCCCAGCGGAAGATAGCGGGCAGCTCACGGCACAGCTTATATTTAAGACGTGGGTCTTTCTTTTCTTCGGGTATCTGTACAGCGAACGGTATCATATGCACTCTGCGCCAGATACCTGTGTCTGTGCCTCTGATTATCGGCTTATGATTAGTCGCCATCCACAGCTTGAATTCGGGCTTGAACTCAAACTCATCGCCGTACAGCTTGCGGGCAGTAACTATATCATCGCCTGTAAGCTGCTTCAGCAGACCCTCGTTGATACGCACGCCCTCGTTAGGTTCTACAGACGTAACAAACCTTGCGCCTTTAAGACGTGCTATATCGCTGTTTATGGCACTGCTCTGATTACTGCGTACCATTATTGTTTCCGGCTGGATATTGCTTGCGTAGTCGCCCATAATTGCACGGATAATATCAAGAAACGTTGATTTTCCGTTTCTGCCCGTGCCGAACAGGAAGAATACGCATTGCTCCGCCGTTGAGCCTGTCAGCGAATAGCCGACCGCCTTCTGAACATATCGTATAAGGTCCTTGTCGCCGCCGAATATCTCGTCAAGAAATTTCAGCCACTGCGGACAGTCGGCGTTGCTCGTGTACTCCGCCGACGTGATACGGGTAAAATATGCTTCCGGCTTATGCTCACTCAGCGTACCGCTTTTAAGGTCAAGAACACCGCTCGGAGTATTAAGCACCATCTTGTACTTATCCATCTGCGCCGGCACTATCGGGACGTGGTGCTGTGCTTCCTTCAGCATTGCTGATTTTGATTTGTTGCTTCGGCTTGATTTCAGGTGTTTTTCAAAGTTCTTTGCCATATCTCCGCCGTCATCAGCGTCCATCTGCTCATACGCCTTTGCTTCTGCCTTCATCGCAAGTACCGCCTTATCGGCTATGCGCTCTATCGTTCCGCTATTGTCGTAGCACCACTTCCTGCCGTCATAATACAGCCAGCGCTTGTCTGTATAGCTGTAGCGGATCTCCCTGCCGAACAGATCTATAAGGCGTTCTGCGTTCCCTGTATCGTCAAATGTGTACAGCTTTACAGGCTCGTCCTGCGCAATGTCGAGCTTTGCGTGTACGGCAGAGCTTTCACCTGTGAACTTTGCCGTAAACTGCGGTGATTTCTGTGCCGGTTCGTATACCTTTTCACAGTCGGCTATGGCTTTTTGTATCGTTATTGCACCGTAGGTACTGCCCGACTGCCGTCTATCCCATTTCTCACGCATAAGCCCCGACTGTCTGTATATACAGTCCATCATATCCGCATCACACCTGCACCAGAACGCAAGCATATTACAAAGCGCCATATCAGCCTCAGACTGTGACACATATCCTGAATAATCGCCCTGCATAAGTGCATTGAAGCGTGGTGCGTTCTTTGCTTTTCCGGCGAGAGTTATAATATCATTTGCGGTTGCCGGAAGTGCCGGTACATAAGCACGGGGTACAGCGGAAGGCTCACGCCCTCCGCCTATGTACTTTTCGTGCAACGCCTTGATAGCCTCTGTACACTCGTTTATATCCATATATTCGGCGCACGGATTGCCCGTCATGACGAAAAATCTACCCGTTTCATACATTTCAACATTGCCACGTCTGCGTCCCTGCTTCGGCAGATTTCCTTTGCAGATTATGTGAATACCCTTGCCGGACTGCGACAGCTCGGTGTATGACTGGAGCGTTGTAATAAATTCGGTGATAATGTTGTTTTCACCGCTTTTGAATGCGGCTATCTCGTCACCCACTCCGTCAATATCCACACCAAAATACTCGCAGTTTCCGAACATAAATCCGATACCTGCGAAACCCGCCGAAGCCGCTACAGCCGTATTGTAGTCCGACCATGTGGACGGATCATTGGAGCGAGCAAGTTCGCCCGTATGAGGATTAATCGGAAGTTTTTTTATCTTACCGCCTGCCTCATCGGGTACAGCCTGCCAACACACCCAGTTTGAGAGCTTTTTAAGCTCATCGGGAATATATTCGTACATTATTTCCCCCATCAGAACGGATAGTCGCCGTCATCTTCCATAGCGGCTTCCGTTGCTGCGGTTGCCGCAAAGCTCTCGTTTTTCGGTGCTGATACGGTATCGTCGGTCACGGCGGTCTTGAACTTATGCTTGCAGTCGGGGTGCTGTGTCGGTTCAAGATAGCTTACCTTTTCTCTTGTGGTGCCCTTATCGTCCGTTTCGTGCTTTACTACAGCTATCACACACTTGCCGACAAGATCGTCGCAGTATTCCGCAAGATCCTTGTATTCCTTGCCGTCAGTGAGCTTTGCGGCCTTGCCTACTGCCATAAGTCTGCCGAACGTATAACCGTTTACCGCAAGGTCTTCCTTTGTAGGCTCTTTAGCCTTCCATATCTGATAAAACAGGCAGGCATTGCCGTATTTCTGCTCCGGAATATCATTCCTTATCGTCAGTCTGAAGCTCAGCGATGTACTTCCACTCTTATATGTTTTCTCGTCTACGCTTGTGATTATCGTTTCATATCTGCCTTCGGGCTTGAGTGCACTCGTAGCCGCTGAATTGTTCTGTGAAAATGCCATATTATTTATCCTCCGTTATAAGTCTTATTGCGTCTTCTGTGCTTCTGCAGATACCTGCAACAGCACCCGAACGGCGCATCTTTTCAATAAAATTCTTCTGTTCGGGGCGAACACGTCCCGTTTTTGTCTTTACCTCTATGAATATTGCCTTTCCGTCCGACTGCCTTACGCCGAACAGGTCTGAAAATCCGACCGGTACGCCCGTGTCGAAATATCTGCCGTCAAATGTTCTGCCCTTGCCGACGTTAATGCGGAATATCACACAACCGTTCTCGGACAAAACACGTCTGACAGCATTCTGAATACTGTGTTCTTCTGTCAATAGATAAAACCTCTCTTTCTTGCTTCGTAAAACGCCCAGCCCCTCTGATACCCTTTCTTCTTTGCGTATGCAAGCAGATCGGAATAGGACGAACAATCATCGGGACTGCTGAAATCCAGCCTGAAGCCCTCGATATGAATAAGCTCGGTGCTTTCGCTTGTTTCTACCTCCCTGCTTTTTATCGGGAATACATATCCACAGTGGGGGCAGACGCACGGCTGACCGGGCGGCGGCGCTCCGAATGTATAGTAACATTCGGGACACTGTTTCACCTTTTCGGCATTCTCCGCAGCTTCTTTCTTTATGTTGCGCTTGCGCTTTTCAAGCGTCCACTCTCGGTCATCGTCAGGCATTCCGAACCTTGCGTAATTACCGACATGATCAAGTATTATCGCACGCTTGCCGGGGCGATAGCGCATGCAACGCATCGACTGCTGGATATATAACGTAAGGCTCTGCGTAGGTCTCAGCAGTATCGCACATTCGCAGTCGGGAACGTCAAAGCCCTCCGATATTAAATCGACATTGCAAAGTATCGTTATCCGTCCTGCTCTGAAATCCGAAATAATACGATTACGCTCTGCATCGGGAGTTGTGCCGTCAATGTGTACGGCGTTTATGCCTGCTTCTCGGAACGCTTCGGCGGTAGCGAGCGAGTGCTTAACGCTTGAGCAGTAGCAGACGGCTTTCTTACCGTCTGCAAGCCGTCTGTAGTATCCGATAACATCACCGAATACAGCCTTTTTGATCATTGCCTTTTCAACGTCCGCCGTAACAAACTCGCCCATTTTGATATGAAGCCCCGATAAGTCGGCTACGGACGGTGCATAGTAGTCATACGGTGCAAGACAGTTGTGATCAATAAGCCATTTGGTAGACGGCCCGATTATCAGCTTGTCGTTGACATCACCCAGACCGTCACCGTTCAGGCGGACAGGCGTTGCCGTTACCCCCACACGAAGCACATCGGGGAAAGCGTCATAGATTTTCTTGTACGACAGCGCAAGGCTGTGGTGATTTTCGTCTGTAATGATAAGCGCAGGCTTTGACAGTTTTTTTATCCGCCGTTGTTGCCTTGCGGAAGTTTGTTCAGGCGGCGTCCTTGCCGCCTCCTTGGCTTCCGCACCGCAGCGTCGTGCTGCGGTCTGCACCATCATCACGTCACAGTAGTTCATATCAACGCCCCAGCGTATGAACGTCCTTATTATCTGCTGAACAAGCTCCTGCCTGTGTACAAGAAACAATACCTTTTTCCCGTTGAATGTAGTCCGCCGTGCTATCTCCGCTACTATCACCGACTTACCGCCGCCGCACCCGAGAACAATGCAGGGAGCGTGATAACCCTCACGCCACGCCTGCCTTGTCTGCTCGACAAGTTCACTCTGATACGGTCTTAGCGGCATTCTGCTTTTCGACCTCCTTCTTTGCACACGCTATGCACAGCTTTCTGCCGAATTTTGCAACCGAGCTTTCAACCATTTCCGCTACCGTGTGCTTAGGCGTCGGCATAATGACAGCGCCGCATTCTTCACATCTGTCGGGCTCTGCACCCTCGCTGAGCCATGCGCCGAGCTGAGTACCTAAATCTTCGGTGATAACACCCGACCACTTATCGAGGAATGTTGTGTCTTTTGAAAGACTTGCGATATGCTCACGGTTTATCTGAAATGCTATGTCAAATTCATACTCGGTGTTATCACGCTGCACCGGCGCAAGTCCTATCTTGACGGGAACGGTCTTGCCCCTGTCGTTGATTTCCATAGCATAGCCCATCTTGGTACGCAGTGTAATGATTGTGTGGCAGTTGACCGACAGTATGGTATTGACAAGATTGTTCTGTATCTTTCCTGCCTCGTCCCATGCGGTATAATCGTTCTTTCCCTGACGCTGTGCTATCTGTGATTTGATGTCAAGCACTCCGCCCTCGTTATCCCATGCGTGTGAAAAGCTGTCCACTATTATTACGCCGTCCTCCCCGACCGCCTCAGCCGCCTGTCTGACGTACTCTATGTACTTTTCGGGCGAATACGGCGGTGTAAGCGGAGCATAGAGAAATTCTCCCGTGCCGAGATCGTGACGATCGGCATAGAATCTGCCACGCTCATGTTCTGTATCTATAAGGGCAACCTTGCCCCAGTTGCCTGTTATGCCCTTTGCGAGATAGAGCGACGAAAGCGTTTTACCGCTTCCCGACGGTCCCATGACCGCAATTCTCGCCTTTGATTTCTTTCTTGTTACGGGTGTAAATATATTGCTCATAGCTACCTCACTTTATCGTTATATACGGCTTTTTCTCAAGATGTACGGCAGGGAGCTTTTCTCCGCTGTCGAGCAGCTTCTTGACCTCTGACTTGCATATGGTCGGTTTGCTGTACTTTATCAGCGATTCGTTGAATGTTTCGGCATAGTCAATAAACTGCCGCTCATCGTCAATAACCACACTGTCACGTCCCTCTGAGAACGTTATTTTTGCTCTCGGCATATCGACCTTTTTCAGCCTCATTGCCTGCATATCCTGTAACAGACGCTTTTTCAGAAACTCTGCCTTTTTTCGCTTTGTCTTTGCTCTTGCCGTCTGTTCCTTAGCTTCAAGCTCGTGGCTGTCTGCCTCACGCTCAAGGGATTTTATGAAGCAGGCAACATTCTCGGCTTTTTCATTGAACTCGCCCTCAATGCCTTCGAGAGTGTCAAACCACATCGTCAGCATATCGGCCTTGTATGCTTCGAGGTCAGCAATGACCTCGCCGTCATCGTCTATATACTCACCGTCAGCATTGGTGTCCGGTTCGTAGTCATTTATAGCGTCAAACGCATCGAAAAGCTCGGCAAATCTGCCGGTTATATCATATAATGTACTGCTCATACGATTTCCTCCGTCATTTTTGTAAAAAACTGCTTTGCTTTACTGACAAACAGATCGTGATTACTGTCAGCGGAATTATTGCCGATAAACTCGCAGAGCCGCTTTGCCGCATCAATAGCAGTGGCAAGGTACGCTTTAAACGTTTCCTTGCTGTCGGGTACTGTCACCGTAAGCTCAGACTGCTCACGCTTAGCGGCTTCAAGCTGACTGCGGAGTTCTTCAAGTTTCTTTTCGCTTTCGGCTTTAAGACTGTTCATCTGCTCCGTATGCTCACGGTTTAAGCGGATAGTATCCTGTAATGCGTCCTCCTGCACCTTGTCAAGCTGCTGTTCATAAGTCTTGCAGATATTATCAAACGCTGTCTTGTCCATAACGCCGTCCTTAGCCGGCTCGACTGCAACTTCAACAGGGCGGTTTTCAAGCTCCTTTATCTCTGCCTCAAGTGTCGCTATCTGCTGTGCCAAAGCATTCTTGGCTTTTTCAAGTGATTTTGCCCGCTGTGCGGCACTTGAAGCCTCTGCTTCTGCGGCGGACTTATCAGCTACCGCCTTATCCTTTTCCGCTCTTATCTGCCGTATCTGCTGTTCAAGCTCATGGACGGAGGTGTTTTCAAGGTCGGTCTTTTCGGTTATCTCCGTGCGCTCTTCTTCGGAGAGCTTAGTAAGCAAGTAAAGTTTTGTTGAGCCAATTTGTGACATCGATGTCACAAAATCTTTTGGAAGCTTTTCGGCAGTATCAATCATTCTGTAAACCTGTCTGCGAGTGATTTCTGTTTCCTGTTCGCAGTAATCCTCGAATGTGTTATACCCCAGTTCCTTATAGAGCTTGCTGTCCCTCATCTCTTTAAAGCCCTTGCACATCTCATACAGGCTCTGCTGTGCTACCTGTGCCGCCGCTTTGATGCGGTAATTAAGGTTTGCTGCCTTGACGTAATCGTCTGTGTCTGTAGGCAGTGTATGAACTTCTGAAACTGTCATGCTGTTTTCCTCCTTGATTTTGTTTTTGATTTTTTCGCCGCAATACCGTCAAGGTACTGCTGATATTTCTTCTCTACATTGATTATTTCTTTTGGTTTTTCCTGTCCGCCATTTTCAACCCAGTTGTTTTTATAACCTCTGCACTGAACTATTTTATAGTCATTTGATACCTCTATCGTGTAATACGGCTCGTTAGGTGCAGATTTTCGGCGAAGAAACATAATCGTCAGCTTGCCGGTTGCGTGCCTTTCGGCATATCCGCCGACACAGTGGCTTAGCTTCTGACCTTCGGCAACTATTTCGTCTGTGCTGACGGGCTGACGGATAAAGTAATCACTAATCGAAAATTCAAGTATCTTTCGCTTTAATTTCAAAGTGTTCAGCTGTTCAGCCAGTTTAGCGTTTTTCTTCGCTTTTTCTTCACGTTCCCGTGCCTGCCGCATAGCTTCTGCACGCTCGTGAGCCGCTTTAAGATTTTTCGGGAAGCATATCTGTCTGTCGCTGAAATCGGCGTTGAAGCTATGCATTATACGGACATAATCCGAATAATCGTTGATATTTACATTCTGCTTTAAAATGTACTTTGCAATTTCGTATTTGTCGGTCTTGAGTTTCTTCTTGAGGTTGTCGAGTATACCAAATGAATATCCTATATGTTTATTTGTTTCTATAAGACGGTCAAGGTTGGTAATCTTGGGGAATTCTTCTTTTATTCTAAGATAATCTCTGTACCCGATTTGTCCTTTGCGGATTGCCCGCATAACATCTTTTGTTACGCCAAGCATTTTATGCGGTTCGGTTTCGGCCCAGTCGATCATGTCTTCGTTGTACTTAACACTGCCATATAAGCCACACTTAATTAGTGCCTCAACATTTTTGTGTGCCTGCCAGAATTTCAGATATGATATGCTTCCGAAGCTCTCGCTTATTGCCGAATGAGCACAAGCTGTTCCTTTTAATGCAGGAAAATTAACGAAGCTGTAACCGCTATAATTGGGGAATACAGGCTCGTCAAATTTTGTTCGCAGCCCCCAGCCTGTCACTACCTTTGCGTAGTAACCGTTTTTACTCTCCCATGCGTATTTAGGGCCATAACGGAACGCTTGATTTGCCGTGAACAAATACCGCTGAACCTCATTGATTGCAATATTCGGCATAATTTCACGAGCATTAAAAAACAACGTAACCGTGTAGAACCGGATGTACAGATTATCAGTTTTGCCGTCTGACAAAAACACTTCGACATTTGATTTGCACTCAACAACCGAGCCGTGAAAGTTGTGATGATTGTATATCGCAGTGACAGTTTCGCCGCAGTACGAGCATACGGTAGTCTGTCTGTGTTTGATCGAGCTGTCATACTCACCGGGATACAGCTTTTCTTCGCATGCCGTGCAATATGCTGTGCCGTCATTATCTATAATAAGATACTTAATCGGCAATGTCTTTCTAAGCTCACGTTCAAGCTCTGCTGTAAGCGGCGGAAAATTGTCTGTATAGCTTTCGGCTTCTTTTCTTGTCATACTGCCGCACCTCAGAAGTCGAGCAGGCTGTCAAGGTCAAGCTGTAGCTTGCCGCTGACTGCTTCTGTGGACGTTTCGTTGCTGAATCCGTTATCACCGAGATCAAGCGTCATAGTGCATTTTATATCCGCACCGGGAAAGTAATACGCTACAGCACGCTTGTATACATCGAGATCTTCGAGGCTTGCACCTGCGCCCTTGACCGTTGCCTTGAGGCAGTCGGCAAAAGACTTGCCTGACTGCTCTATGGCCTGTTTAAACTCTGCATTCTGCTCACAGAACTTGCAGATAGTCCTTAAAGCAGCGTTTTTTACTTCTGTTTCATACTTGCCGAGCTTTGCGTCTGTCAGCTCAGCTGTAAGTTTTTCTTTGATACTCATATTGACTTTTTCTCCTGCCAGTGTTATACTGGTCTTGCACAAATATTTGTTTTGCTCCCTTCGGGGAGCTCTTTTTTTACTCTTCTTCGATGCTCTCGACATCATATCCGCACTCCGGGCAGCACGGTAATGTTTCCCAAGCCGGCGCACCGTGACACTCGCCACGATCCTCAGTGTAGTGTCCAAGCTCTGATGCCGAGCCCGTCCAGTCGCAACGTTCGCATTTATACATCGTCTTCGTCCTCCTCGTCCTCAGCGACAATTTTTAACTCATCTACGATACCGACAAGTGCCTGAGCAATTGCCATTACTTCTTCGTAAGTAGCAACCGTTGTGCTAACTTTAAACTTCATTTCTTCTTCCCTCTCTTTCTCTGTATCTCCGCCACCTGCCTCGCCCGGCGGTAGTTTTGCTGTTGCTCAATTGTGGCTCTTGCCTTCCACGCAACATACTCGCCATACGACATACCGTGATCGGTGGCTTCTTTGGCGATTTGCTCAAGATCGGTCATCATGCCCACCCCCTATCATATCCCTATACCACACCCGCATCAGCCATCCAAGCCCGTACCAGACCGCAACAGCGACTATCGCTACGGGGAGCATTTCACCGCCGACAGCACGATAGCCTCTCTGGGCGTATGCCAGCACCGACATCGGTATGTACATCATCACTGCGGCGGAGGCTGTTATCCACGCTCTGAGGAGCTGTGAGAGCATGTAGGCGATTATCTTAGCTATTTTCATTCATCTCCATCCTTTCTGCGAGCTCTGACTTGAAAAACCGCCAGAGCTTAGGTCCTACCTTGTGAGCAGGAATATCTCCGTTCCTTGCCCATTTACGCAAGGTACCCGTGTCTATTCCGATGTACCTTGCCGCCTGTTCCGTATTCATCATCTCAGGGAACTGTGTCTTTTTGTACATTGTGTACCTCCTTATCTATGGCGATTGTGCCACATAGCGATTACTCTTCTTCACCGTACACGATTTCTACATTACGTGCGGCGAAATTTATCATTTTTGTTGCTACTGCCTTAGCGGATAAGCCTGTCGTTTTGGCTATATCCTGCACTGTCTTGTATGCAGATTCCGAAACCATTACACGATACTCTGTTCCGCTGTCGGCGATAAATCTCAGCTTGTCCAGTTCCCTCACCTCCTTTGGTTGTTATATTAGTTTCTTTTAGGAAACTGAATCAGCAAAAAAAATAGCGAATATCTTATCCTTAGACAAATTAAGGACTTCTGAAATCTTTGCTATTTCTGGCTGTTTAAACGATGTTTCGCCTTTCAAGCGAGAATACAGCGTTTTTTTGTCCATTTCTATGCGTTCTGCAAGTTTTGGAACAGTTAATCCACATCTTGCAATTTCGGCATATAAATCATTAACGTTCACCTTATCACTTCCTTTCTGTTTCCTTTAGGACACTTTGAGTATATCACAAAATATGTAACCTGTCAACCCCTTTAGGAAACTTTTTAGCCCAAATCAGAAAAAATAGTTGCATTTTTGAAACTCACATGATATAATAAAGAAAACCAAGCAAGGAGGTTGTCTTATATGAATATAGGCGAGCTTATAAATAAAAAACGTACTGAACTCGGTTTAACACTTGAGGAAGTCGGTAACGCCGTAGGTGTCAGCAAAAGCACTGTAAAAAAATGGGAAGATGGTTTTATTTCTAATATGAGAAGAGATAAAATTTCAAAACTTGCGAAAGTATTAGAGATGAACCCGGTTTCTCTTATAACAGGCGAAGAAATGTCAGCAAACGAAGATGAGATAGACGTTTCTAAGTATTCAAATATTAAACCTGTCAAGAAAATAAAACTCCCTATGCTCGGCAAAATTGCTTGCGGAGAACCGATATTCGCTGATGAGGAGCACGAAACATATGTCGAAGTAGACGAGAGCTATGGAGCGGACTTCTGTCTTACTGCTCAAGGGGATAGTATGATAAATGCGGGCATTGAAAACGGGGACACTGTTCTTATACGAGAAGCTCCTATCGTTGATAACGGAGAAATAGCGGCAGTTATAATAGACGATGAAGCTACATTAAAGCGTGTATACTATTACAAAGGCGAAAATAAACTTGTATTGCAAGCTGAAAATCCCCGATATTCACCTTTCGTATATCTAAATGAAGAACTTGAATTTATAAGGATAATCGGAAAAGCGGTCGCTGTTATTAAGCGGTTAAAGTGATAAATATGAGCGTTTCTAAGATTGAAAAAGACAAGCAATTTATTATTTCAACAGATAATTTGCTTTCCGATTTAACAAAGAACAAACCTATTTTTGAAAGTACCACTGAAGAAGCCTATTACAACTTCTTTGTTAAAAACAAAGGACTGTTAGAAAGGCTTTTTCAGACTTCAATTAATGATAAAATTTTTGATGATCTGTGCAGGTTGTATATCATTTATCCGGATTACAGAAAAATTAAACGTTATCTTAAATTGAAATATGATCTAACTGACTGGTTTGCTTTGCCACTTAGCTTAGCACCGGCAAGAATCATCACGTGTCTGAGAGAATATAATTCCTTAAAGCATTTACATACTCCCGATGAGCCGTACACAATCATCACACACAGTGCCCCGTGCCACAAATGCCGTGAACAAAGAGGAAAAACGTATAGAATAAAGGAAGCAAAAATGACTATAAATTTTCCGCCTTTTTGTGTGCACGGATGTTCAAGTGCTGTTTTTTATCAGCCTGAGTTTTTGGAACTTCAAAAACCGCTATCCATTCCTGACACACTGTTTGCAGACGCTATTGAATTTAACAATGAAGGGAAATACAGTGAATCGGCCGAAGCAGGCTTTCAAGCGTGTTTATTGGTCCCAAACAGCGAACGCTATATACAGCGTGTGCCTGAAATGCTCGCAAAAGTAGAACGATACAAAGATGCCGTCCAAGTGCTTAACGCTTATATCAGTGCAACAGGAAGCGACGAAGAGAGAGTAATCACGCTGAGGGACAAATACCAAAGAAAATTGAAACAATAAATTACCGCTCTACCTTAGATTAAAAAATGTCACCCTCCGCATGAGGGTGTGGATTGAAATATCAACGGTATATTTGTTCGTTCGGAAAAAAGCGTTACCATCTACATGATGGTGTGGATTGAAATGGCGTATAATAAGCCCTTCCCCGCCGTAACAAGCGGGGAAAAAATTTAGGAGGTGCAAATATGAAAAAACGTGCGGACGGCCGTTATCAGCAATCGGTTTATATCGGTACCGATAACAACGGCAAGCAGAAATACCGTGTTGTTTACGGAAACACAAAGAAAGAAGTCGAAGAAAAGTCCAACTCGCTTAAAATCAAGCTCGGTAAAGGTATAGATCTTGATGCTTGCCGTGAAACCTTCGACTACTGGGGCAAAAAGTGGATAAAATACAAGCAAGCCGACGTTTCGGAACAGTGGTATAAGAATACGCAGAGCTACTACAAGCACCTTGAACCGTTGTATAATCTTCCGATAGCAAAACTGTCCTCATCGGATTTGCGTGATATTCTCATAGACATGGCTCAGGAGGACTATTCCAAGAGAACAATTAAAGCGGTGTATGAAATATCGGTAAGTGTCATTGACCTGGCTATTGAGAACCGAGCCACAGACTATAACGTTTTCCAGAATGTAAAACTTCCTGCAAAGGTAAAGCCTGCGGAGGAGCGCCGTGCTCTGACCGATGAAGAGCAGGATTGGGTAAGAACTACGCCTCACAGAGCCCAGACAGCCGCTATGATTATGATGTATGCCGGATTGCGAAAGAGCGAGCTCATACCGCTTCAATGGACCGATATTGACCTTAGCGGCAAAACTATCAAGGTAGCACGATTTGTAGAGTTCTCAGGCAATCAGGCTAAAGTCAAAAACTACGGCAAGTCCGAAAGTGCAAAACGAATTGTCTATATTCCCGATGTGCTCGTTGACTATCTGAAAGGTGCGGAGCATGACGGCTTTCTTGTATGCCGGACTGCAAATGACAAGATGCACAGCAACACGTCCTGGCGCAGAATGTGGGAAAGTTATATGTCCGTTCTGAACTATGAGCACGGCAATTTTGATAACACATTATCCGACAAACCGACAAGCCGTTTTCAGCCGGGTGGTGTTCCGTTCGTGATTGAACCTTTCACAGCCCACTGCTTACGGCATACATTTATAACCTTGATGTATCTTGCGGGGGTGGATATTATGACAGCAAAAGAGCAGGCAGGCCACAAGGATATATCCACAACCCTCAAAATTTACACGCACTTAGACAAGACTTACAAGGCAAAAAATATTGATAAATTTAACGAACATTTGAATGCAAAATTGCGACAAGCAACGTAAGAGCATATAAAAACACTAGTCAAACACTAGTCAAATTGCAAGTCAAACAGCTTATAAAACCAGTTGTAGAGCCATTACACAGACTATAGAGCCTAAGCCTCCGACGCTATGTGTCGTGCGTTCGAATCGCATCAGGCGTGCCAAAAAACTGCACCACAATCAACCGTATTTGATTGCGGTGCTTGTTTTTTGTTGTCAGACTTGCGAGGAGAACGCACAGGTGCGTCTCGAATCGCATCAGGCGTGCCACGTCGGAACGAGTTACGCTTGTTCCGATTTTTTATGCTATAAAAATCAGTCACCCGCTCCACTGTTCCTCCTTTTCGCAAAAAAGTGCCGCTCGACAAGGCTGCTCGCTTGTACTGTACTCGTCAGCCTTGCCTTCGCTGACAACTTTTTTGCGGTCACCGGCTTTGCACCACAGTAAGCCTATTTGATTGCGGTGCTTGTTTTTTGCTGTCAGCCTTGCGAGGAGAACGCACCAAGATAGGATTTGCAATTTGCCGGTGGAAATGCTATAATTAATATATAAGATTCGGAATCAGCTTTTAAATACGGAAATCAGGTGAATTTATGACATATCGTAAATACCCGGACGAAAAAACGGTAAATGAATATATTGCTAAAAAAGAACCGTTGATATTTGCAATCTCCTTTGACGGCGAAACAGTACTTATGTCACGGCTTGACGACAGCTTTGAGCATCACATACTGCTTGCAAACTTCGGCATAAGCCAAAATGACATTGATAAATATTTCAGAGTAATAGTTGACGACCGCTCTGCCGAATGGACATTCGTATGCCCGCATGACTACTGCGGAATTGCCGACAGGAAGAAACGTATAACACGCTTCTATAACGATGGATTTACGGCTATTTCGCACGTCCTGTCTGATATAGGATATTTTTCAGACCTCACTATCCCTCGCCGTTACAGGCGACACTTTGATGCTATGGGAGATGATTCGTCCTATTTGCCGTATTGAATGAAATTTAACATACTGAAAGTCATAATCAACCGTATTTGATTGCGGTGCTTGTTTTTTGTTGTCAGCCTTGCGAGGAGAACGTACAAAATTATAAATTTACTTAATAAAACAAAATAAGGGCAACGTCAGCAACGCCACCCTTACAAAAGCTTACGCTTTTTGATATCAGTAATATTATACTCGTTTTATTTGAAATTGTCAACAACTTTTTTAAAAAAATCGAAAGAAGTTTTTACCACGATATTTGTATCAAAGTAATCTTCATGATTTAATAATATATTATCCACAAATTCCGATATACTATCAAAACCATGCTTTTTTACATTTTTTGAAACAACTTCATCATATGCTTTAAGCATACATACCAGTTCAAACATAGGACGACAGGAAAGTTTTTTATTTCGCTCTTCCTTGCCTATAGTCTTAATTTTTGCTACAAACTGTGTTATTTCAGCAGAAGGCCTAGTTGTTCCTACATTCATATTATTCAGCAGGCAGTTATTGTGTGCACAAGCATTTCTTAGACTTTTTACAGCTTTTAAAATGCTGTTTGACGGAACGTTAACCTTATATAAAGGATACTGTTCGTTATAAAGTGAAACAAGTTTCAACAAATCGCCAAACGATATTATTTCTACAAGCACCCAGACAGGACAATCATATCTGCTGATGCGGGTTTTTAAAAATGTAGGTGTCTGTGATTTGTCAAATACATAGCACAAAGAAAAATATTTGTCAATTAAGCCGCCTGTGAATATAGAATCAGCCTTTCCTTCGATGCTATCCAATACATCAGGAAATTTTTGAAAGAACAGATCTACTATATCGTATCCGTTTTCATCCGGATTATTTTCTATTGTTGTAATCAATTTTGTCTTTATAGCGTGTTCGATATCAACACACATATGAAAAGCTACTTTTCTCAGGTGCATATCTATTGAAGAAAGTTCTGTAAGATATGCAAAATCAAGTTTTATATATTTCCCTTTATCCTCGCCGCTTTGATGTTTTTCATAATTTTTTCTATATGAGGCGGTGCGAAGATAATTGTTGATATCTCTGAAATAATCAACAGCCGTATTTTTATCTATTATATTAAATGTTATGCCTTTTTCGTTTTGCAACTTATTTACCAACTCATCAGCTGTTTTCTTTGGCTTAATGTTTCTGTCCAATTGTATCACCGTCCCTGCGGTGATTATATCATATTTCGACATAAAAGTAAACAGAAATGCTTATATTTGTAATCATATATTCATTAATCGGCAGTTTACTATACTAATTTAATATCAAATACAGATTGTCATCCTTGTTCAAATTTAGTTTGTCCTTTTTATTGTACACTGTCTATGCTACAATAACAACATAAACAAAGCACTTGCGAAAGGGGCGGATATTATGTTTGACTGGAACGGAAACGGTGAGCACGATCCCTTCGATGACTTTGTCACATTCGGGCTTCTTGAAGATTTGATAAACGAGGAGGATGAAAAGCCCTCTGCAAGAAATCGTAACAGGAGAAATCATCATCGCTATGATATCTATCAGGACACTAACGGTGCCCGCAAGAATGCAATAACAACCTTCTGGCTTGTTTTAGGATTGATTATTCTTATTGTCGGTTTTATTCTGATAATCTGCAATATCAAAAATCAACTTCTGATAGCACTTTCTATATTAGGCTTAGTATTTATCAGCTATGCTGTAATGTCACGGGGCTTTGACAAAGATGATTAGCATACGGCAATAGTCCGAAAGGCTATAGCGGTAAGCAGACGTTATTTGTCCTTTTTATCGTACAATCCTTATGCTACAATAACGGCATAAACAAAAGTCACATCTGAGAAGGAGTGGTATTATGTTTGACTGGAACGGAAACGGTAAGCACGATGCCTTTGATGATTTTGTCACCTTCGGGCTTGTTCATCATATAATCGAGGACAGCAAGAAAAACGAACAGTCGCCTGCGCAGAATAATCGCAGGGGGATTTATCGTCACTATGACCACGATAAGAACAAAACCGATAACCGCAGTGAAGCAGTAAAATGCTTGTGGATACTTTTCGGAATGGCTATTATGATCGGCGGTGTTGCCCTGACGGTTTGTTTTATTGAAAATCAGTTGCTTTTCATACTCGCTCTGCTCGTTACAGTGATATTAGGCTTTATCGTAGCGTCGCAAGGCAACGACAGAGATGCTTAGCATACAGTAACAGCCCACAGGAGTTTTATCTTCCTGCGGGCTGATTTTTTAGGTTTATACGCTTGCCGTTTCTGCGGTTACGGCTGTATTTGATGTGTTTGCGGAGCAGACGGGGCAGACGTTTGCGGTTTCGCCTGCAATGAATTTCATCGCCTTGTCGGTACTCCAGAAGAAACGCTCCTCGCCGTAGGTTTCGATAAGGCCGCAACGGTGGAACATTTCGTCAACGGCAGGCTGTACGCACGAGAAGTATATTTCTATCTTCCTTGCGGAAAGGCTGTCGCAAAGCTCCTTCATAGCCTGTACACCGGAAATATCCGCTATAGGCACGCCACGCATCGAGAATATCAGCTTTCCGCCGTCATCGACCTCAAGATGTGACAGCTTCTCCGACAACTTGTTTGATGTTCCGAAGTAAAGCGGACCTGTGACATATACGACCTTTGTGCCGCAGAGCTTTCCGTCCTTATCAGCTATATCTATCTTTGCAGGGTCAACGTCCGCAACGTTTACCGTCATATCCGAAACCTTAAGCACGAACATGATGACCGAGAAAAGTATACCGATTATAATTGCGACAGTGAGGTCGAATATAACCGTTGCCGCCATTGTGATAAGATACTGGAACATTGCGGTCTTTATCTTTCTGCCGAAAATGTCCTTTATTACCGCAAACTCGTTCATTCTCCACGCAGTTACGATAAGTACGCCTGCAAGCGCCGCCATAGGTATCTTTGACATTACACCGCCGAGCAGGAACATTGATGCTAAAAGCACCAGTGAATGTATTACACCTGCAATTCTTGTCTGTGCGCCGCTCTTTATGGCAACGCTCGTTCTTGCTATTGCCGCTGTCGCAGGCACACCGCCGAAAAAGGGTATCAGCATATTGCCTATGCCCTGTGCTACAAGCTCCTGATCGCTGTCAAGCTTTTCATTCTTCATTCTGCCTGCGCTCGCACCGCACAAAAGACTTTCTATAAGTCCAAGTGCCGCAATGCTTATTGCAGGGAATATAAGATTCTTGACCGTGTCAAAATCTATCGCCGTAATATCAAGCCTGTCGTTAAGCAAAAGCGTCTGCGGTATCTCGCCTACAATGCCGACATTGAAATTGAATATGAAGTTCAGCGCCGTTGCTATTATAATTGACATAAGCGACGACGGGATGATAGCATTGAGCTTTTTGGGGTAAATAAGCATAAACACTATAACGCATACACCGATCGCTATTGCCTCGAAATTCAGCGTCTGAGGCGTGTTGAAGTAGCTTACTATTTTATCTATAGTAGACGCACCCTCGCACTTAAGTCCCGTAAGATTATTTATCTGTCCGAATGCGATTATTATTGCTATACCCGATGTAAAGCCTGTGATAACGGGCGTCGGTATGAACTGTACCAGTCCGCCGAGCTTGAAAATTCCGCACAGCAGAAGTATAGCACCCGACATAAAGCAGGCAATGAACACACCCTGTATCTGATATGTAGCCACAAGCGAGCAAAGGATAGCCGCCATAGCGCCCGTAGGTCCTGAAATCTGGTATGATGCACCCGAAAGCAGTCCTATTACAACGCCTGCGATAAGTGCCGTGATAAGTCCTGCGGCGGCAGTCGCACCGCTCGATATACCGAATGCAAGCGCAAGCGGAAGTGCCACAGCCGCTACTGTGATACCGGCAAGCACATCCTTTCCGAATTTTCCTGCATTATAGCCTTTGAATTCTGTCTTTAAACGTTTGAAATAACGCTTTATCATTTCTCTCCCTCTTTCTGTTCCTTTGTCCTGCGGACAAAAAAGCAACCTCTATATTCTATACCCGAAAGAGAAATTTGTATATATCAAAACTCAACAAAGATTTGTTCACATTGTATAAATTTTAAGTGACATATTCAAAATATAAAAGCTCCTTTCCGAACATTTCCTGTCCGGAAAAGAGCCTGTCGTTTTCAATAATATCAGATCTGTCCGTAAATCGGAGCATATTTACTCCTCACGCTCTCAGATACAACCCATATTCATAACTATCCCCCTGATATTCCTCGCTGATTTTACCGATCAACTGCGTAAATCCGAGCTTTGAATATATGTGTACAGCCGTTTCGTTATCATCTTCGACACCGATCGTAAATTCAGAATAACCTTTTTGCGAAAGCGTGGAAATTACCTCATTCAACAAAAATTGTCCGTATCCCCTGCCTTGAAAATCCTTATGAATACGGAAAGCAAAGAGATAAACACGCTTGTTTCTTACGGCAAACCTTTCATCGTTATGGACATAAGCGGCGCGTATCTCTCCTATCAGTCTGTCCTCTTGGAACAAGCCGAATATATCGATTTTTCTCTCGTTAATATCTACTGTATTTTCAGCCGTCATTTCATCGGGATCGTTATAGTCAAAGAGCTGAAACAGCAGATTTAATTCTCCTGTGTACAAAGTTCTGATATTCACTGTTTTGTTTCCTTTTCAAAGTTTATTATATAATACCATAAAAAACAGCATAATTCAACGCAACGAAATAATAAACGGCATTTTCATAAGCCTGTAATTGCTATGATTGGAAAAAGTCTTCTTGACAGCATAAAAATACTGTGCTAAAATCAGAAAAACAGCGAAACGGAGGAAAACCACATGGAAAGAAGCTCGTTTGAAATATTCAAAAGCAACATCTGCCACCTTGTAAAAGACAAGGGCGAGCTTTCCTTTATCCGTGATATGCTGTGCAGTGACGAAGTAAGCAAGCTGTACGAACGTAAGTGGTACGCCGAATGTCTTTACCTGCTTGCTATGATCGATTACCTCAGCCGCAAGAACGATATCCCGCTTTATAACGGATATGATAAGCTGAGAACGGGCAAGCTCGACAAAGTGCTTTATCCCTCGGGAATAATGGCAATGTACAGTCTTTCGGGCGACGAAAGCATATTGATAAAAAGTTTTGATGAATCCATACCGGAGTTCAAGCGCTTCAACATAGTAGAAAACGAAATTGAGAATGTTGTATAGATATAAAAAACAGAAGTATCACAATTTAGCTCCCTTGTGTAAAGGGAGCTAAAATCAGTGCTTGGCAAAGCGTGTAATCTTTTATTAAATTATCAGAGCATAAAAGACATATCCAACACCGCTGAAAACAAAAACGACCTACAGGCTCACCTGTAGGTCATCTTCTTATTCACTCTTTATATCACTATGCTCGTGGGTGCTTTCCTTAGCTATCTCCCTAAGCTTCTTTCTGTCCTCTTTGGCTATTGTTTCATTGTGAAGCCACATCTTTATAAGCGCTATCGAATAAAGAATACCGGAAAGAAGCATTACGCCTATACAGATAAGAATGAGTAATGATGATGCTGGCGAGCCCTCCGGGAATACTCCGGGGAAGAAAAGCAGAGCCAGCACTGCAATATAGATAATAGCCGTGCAGACCTTGCCGTACCAGCGTGCGCCGTCAAGCTTTGTCTGCTTTGTCTTTAAAAGCACAAGTCCCATAATTGCCATAAAGCCGTCCTTCAAAAGCCATATAGCAAGCAGTATCCACATAAGCGGATAATTTATCGCTATGCACAAAAACAGCGTTCCCTGCGTCAGCTTGTCGGCAAGCGGATCAAGGAATTTGCCGAACTCGGTTATCATATTGCATCGCCGTGCTATCTGTCCGTCAAGGAAATCGGTAATTCCCGACGCTACGACAACTGCGGCGGCAAGATAATACTCTCCGCTCGTGCCTGCGGTGACATATAACCATACAAATATCGGGATAAGCAATATTCGCACAAAGCTCAGTATGTTCGGAATTGAAAATATATCTTTTTTCATCGGCTCACCCCTCTTGTTACACTGAAAAAAAGCTAACTTAATTCGACTGATTCTGCAGATTAATGCTATAATTATACTACAGAAATCCGAAAAAATCCATATTTACAAGATAATTTTGTAGGATTAAACGAAACTTGGTAATTAATTCACGGTTTTGTGTGATTTTTGCTTAAACAATTTCAACTATTTTACATTAGCAAGAATTATTTTTCCGAAATTAGCGAGTAATACACTTTATAAAGCTCCTGCGTTGAATTCTCAAGAAAATAATAGTGCGCTATGTACGGAACAAGAAGTACAAGCAGAAGCACCGACAATGCAAGAAAATAAACATTTATCGACACCAGTATCAGCGACAGCAGGAAGAATATCGCAAAGCTCATTGTTACTATGAGGTGTATAAGCCTTTCGTGCTGATAGAAGCCTATCCTTACAAGAAGCTGCTGTGCAAGCGCTTTCTTGTCAACGTCAGGGTCTGCCGCCTGCTGTTTTATATATTCCTTATATTCTTTAATTTCATTTTTCATAAAAACGCCTTCTTTTTGGCTTATTATAATGCGCTGTAGTAATCACGCATTTTTACTGCAAGTCTGTCGCAACGTTCATTTTCTGGGTGTCCTGCGTGGCCTTTTATCCAGCGGAATTCCACATCGTGCGTATCGAGCAGCGGAAGCAGCCGCTCCCACAGATCGACATTAAGTGCAGGCGTATTGTCGGATTTTTTCCAGCCCCTGCGTTTCCAGCCGTTCACCCAACCCTTTGTGACCGAATCCACAACATATTTGCTGTCGGTGGTAAGTATCACCTTGCACGGATATTTCAGTGCCGTCAGTGCCTCGATAACTCCGGTAAGCTCCATACGGTTATTGGTGGTATGCTTTTCGCCGCCGCTCAGTTCCTTTTCTTTTCCGTTCCAACGGAGAATCGCACCGTAACCTCCGGGACCCGGATTGCCGCTGCACGCTCCGTCGCTGAATATCTCAACTGTCGTTTCAGGCATTTTTATTTTCCTTTCCGGCTTTTCTTTTTGCCGACATTTTTATAAACACATCTTTCCAGTACCGCTGGAACGCCAGCAGATTATCGGTTATATGCCGTTCAAAGAACGAGGACAGAGCCTCTATAAGAACGGTTGCGCCCATAAGGATTCCTGTCATAACTATCATTTCAAAGCACATAGGCTTAAGGTCGAGCAGGAAATCACGCAATATGAATATATCAGCCGTAAATCCTCCTATCAGGAAAATAAACAGACCTATTTTCCACGGCTTGAAGGGCATACAAACCTTGAACAGTATCACGAACGCCGCAAATCCTATGCATATGGTTGACATTGTTTCGATGCTGTAATCGAAGGTTTCTCTGGGAATTATGTCCATCCAGCCCGAAATATAGCGCATAAGCACTATTCCGACAAAATTGAACGTTATCAGCAGTCCGTGCATTATGGATCTCGGCAGGACATTTTCTATAAATTCGCCCTTTACACGCTTGAAGTTAGGCTCCATAGCAAGTAAAAACGAGGGTATGCCGTTTGTGAACATATTAATCTGCGTAAGCTGTATTGCCTGAAGGGGATAACCCATAGGCACAAAGCAGAACATAAGTGCCGCTAAAAACGAGTATACGGTTTTGTATAGGAACAGCACGCTTGAACGCTCGATGTTGTTTATAGAGCGTCTGCCCTCGCCTACTATCTTCGGCATTGACGCAAAATTGCTGTCGAGAAGGACGATGTTGGATACGTTTCGTGCCGCATCGCTTCCGGATTGCATAGCTATAGAGCAGTCGGATTCTTTCAGTGCAAGGACATCGTTTACGCCGTCGCCCGTCATAGCAACGGTATGACCTTTGGCTTTCAGCGCCTTTACAAGCTCCAGCTTCTGATACGGCGTTACACGGCCGAATATCTTATACTTGTCAGCCGCCTCCCACAGTTCTTCATCGGTTGTTAATGTTGATGCGTCAACGTAATTTTCATAATGCTCAAGCCCTGCACGCTGTGCTACTCCAGAAACGGTAACGGGGCTGTCGCCCGAAATAATTCTTATGTCAACGTCCTGCTCCGCAAAATATTTAAGCGTTGCAGGGGCTTCTTTTCTTATGCAGTCGGTGATTCTTACAAGTGCAACAGGAGTTATATTTTCGGGCAATGCGCCGCCCTCAACTTCGGGAGGCATATTGTCGCTGTGTGCAAACAATACAACTCTGTATCCGCCCTCAGACAGCGTCTTTATCTGTTCTCTCAGAGCATCTGTCATAGCATCGCCCAGAATAAATTCAGCCGCACCGAGAATATATGTTCCTTTATTCTCAAAAGCCGCAAGGCTCCACTTTTTCGCACTTGAGAAATGCACCGCAGTACTTGCCGACCATTCTCTTTCGGGCAGGAAACCGTCTTTTTTGTATCTGTCCATTACGGCAAGCGCAGTGGGGTTATTATCGCCGAGCGCATATATCATCTCGCAAAGAGCTTTTTCGTGATCGCTGCCGTCAAGAGAGATAACGTCCGATACTTCCATTCTGCCCTCGGTTATCGTACCTGTTTTATCAAGGCAGAGAACGTCAACTCTTGCAAGGGTTTCCACGCAGTACAGATCCTGCGCAAGCGTTTTGTTCGTTGCAAGTCTGATAACGCTTACCGCAAGCACCATACTTGCCATAAGCACAAGACCCTCGGGTATCATGCCGATTATAGCCGACACTGTGTTTACAACGGCATCGGTGAACGTGTTATGTGCAAGAAGCATTTCCTTGCCGAACATCAGCAGTATCATCGGTATAATACATACGGAAATCATCTTCAATATATAGTTTATGCTTGCGAGCATCTTTGAGTTATTCTTCTTGATATATTTTGCGCCGCTTGTTATCTTATTGGCATAATTGTCTGCGCCTATGCGGATAACCTGCGCCTTTGCATTTCCGCTTATCAGAAACGAGCCGGACAGTATCTCATCGCCCTTGTGCTTTACGATAGGGTCGCTTTCGCCTGTTATAAGGCTCTCGTTTACCTCGCAGTCGCCCTCTACCGCTATGCAGTCCGAGCAGACCTGTCTGCCTGCCGACAAAATCATTATATCGTCAAGAACAATATCCTTTACGGGTATAGTCTGTATTTCGCCGTTTCTCAGCACATCTGCTTTAGGTGCAGAAATAAGAGCCAGCTTGTCGATGGCTCTTTTTGAGCGTATTTCCTGGAATATACCTATTGCCGTGTTGCATATGATAACGCCTAAGAACAGACAGTTCTTGAACGAACCTACCGCAACAACAAAAGCCGCCAGTATTATGTTGATAAGGTTGAAGAATGTAAGACAGTTATCCTTGAATATCTGCTTTACCGATTTGCTCGGTATATTGAAATCTCCGTTTACTTTTCCCTGTGCGATGCGGTCGCTTACCTCTTTCGAGGTAAGTCCCCCGCCGACATCTGTTGCATTTTCAAGTGATATGCTTTTTTCGGCATTTGGCATAATATAGGTTATATCCTTCCGTTAAAATAAAATTATTCGGTATTGCTGCTGTCCAGGCTGTCTGTGATATTGCTTTCGTTATCGGGAGTGTCTGTACCGTTCAGATAATCGACATAATCCTTAAGCTCTTCATCGGGGTCCTTGCCGGCATAAACGTTTTTGGTAACAGTTATCCCGTATTCCCAGAACCGAGCCGTCTGAGGCGTGTTCGGCATAGCATAGGAGAATGCCAGCTGATTCACAAATCCGTCCAGCTTTTCATCTATATCCACGTTAGCGGCAGGCAGGGTTCCTGTCATCTTTACTCTGAGCCTCTGCATATCCTCGCTGAGAAGATAGCGTGCAAACTCGTCCGCCTCTTTCGGATGCTCGCTTTTTGAGTACACATACATAACTCTGACACCTGCAATGGAATATGTATTGCTTCCGCTTTCAAAAGACGGAAGGTTTACTATGCCGTAATCTATGCCGGAGGCATCGGCCTTGCTTACAAACCACGGTCCGTTCACAAGGAAAGCCGCATCGCCGTTAAGAAACAGATCGTCATAATCGTCATATTCAAAATCCGTAACATTCTGCGGCAATATCTCCTGCATCTGTCCGAGAAGATCCATGCCGTATTTTGCGGATTCGTTAAGCAAGCCGTAGTCATTACCGCTCATCAGCTTATTCCCGTCCCTGCTCATCAGCATAGCAAGATAATATACCGTATCTGCGTGGAAAATAAAGCCGTATTTGCCGGGATAGAGCGTATTGAAGCCCTTGCTCCAGCCTATCATACCTTCCCACGTTGACGGAATATCATTCAGATCTACGAATTTCTTATTGTAGAAAAGGGCGTACGTTTCGCAGGAAACCGGGTAGCCGTACATAGTATCGCCGTACATCACGGAATCCCTTGCGAAAGTCATTGCCACTGTATTTACAAACGATGTGTCGATTGTCGGAAGTATAAGATCGTTGGCGATAAGCTCCCCTGCCATGTCGCAGGGTGATGCAAACAGATCCGGTCTTTTTACCGTACTGTTCTTATCCTTAAGATTTATTATAGCGTCGGGTATCTCTACGTTGACATATTCAATCGTTATGTTAGGGTAAAGCTTGTGAAAGCTGTCTCCCGCTTTTCTGATAAATTCATCGGGGCCGTCCTTTGACTCCCATACCGTAAGCGTTATATCGTCCTTTGTCAGACTGCTGTTGGTGGCATACGGCTTTGACGTCGCCGTACCGTCAGGACGTGAGGTGTGTTGAGTTATAATATGGCTCTCTTCGGAACAGCCTGCTGTCATCATTGCCGGAATCAGTGCCAAAACAGCAAGAAAAACCGATACCGATCTTTTGTATTTCATATGATCCTCCTTTGCACAATGCCTTGTGAAAAAGTCAAATCCTGTATTCACATCCATATTCTAATTGTACAACAACTGTACGGTTTTGTCAACCGCAACAGCACTTGCAAAAATACGGATTTTATGATATAATTACATTAATTGTAACGTTTATATAAGTATTGCCGTACATCAAAACGGGGCTTACCGTCTGTACGGTTTATTTGAAAGGATATAAAAATATGGAGCCTGAAAAGAAGTACGAAACAAGCAGTATCGACGATATAAAGGCGCTGTTTGAAAAAAGAACGGACGATAATATAATTCCGCTTGACGAGCTTGACGGCAAATTCAAGCCAAAGCCTGCTGCAGCACCCGTCAAAGCGTCCCCACCACAATATCCGAAAAGGAAAACCTCAGCGCAGAAAAAACGTAACCGCCTGATAGCGAATATTATGATATACAGCGGTATAGCCCTGCTGATAATAATGTGTGCCATACTTGTAACGCTGATTTTCACAGGCAATAACGGCGACAGCATAAAAGGGCTTGAGATAACAAACAGCGGTGATATTACACTGCGTATCGGTCATTCCGAAAAACTCAAAGTGAAAACCGAGCCGTCAGACACGGAATATGCGCTGTCATATGTCAGTGCGGATACGTCTGTTGCGACCGTTTCGCTTGACGGAAAAATCACAGGTGTGTCGGACGGAAAAACCGAAATTACGGTAAGCAGCGGAGAGCTTTCCGACAGCATTATCGTTATTGTAAAGAAGGATATAATCGAAAAGCTCGATGTATCTCTTGCGGCTCTGTCGCTTGACGGCGGAGAGGAGCAGAAGGTTACTGCAAAGCTGACCCCCTCTGACGCAAAGGATGTATCGCTCAGCTGGAAAAGTGCCGACACAGAAGTTGCAACCGTTGACAAGGACGGAAATATAAAGGGAGTGAACACGGGCGAAACCACCGTCACCGTTACCGACTCCGTAACAGGACTTTCAAAGGATATAAGCGTCACTGTGAACGGACTTGAACTGCCCGATTCGATGGAATTTGACAAAAAGAGCGTTACTCTTGAGGTCGGAGAGGTATATAATTCCGTTTTAAAATTCTCGCCTGAGGATATTACACACACAAGTGCCATATACTATACCAGTGACGCAACTATAGCCTCGGTAACAAACGAGGGTGTTATCACCGCAAAAAGCGAGGGCAGCTGTACCATTGAAGCGTACTACGAAAATGATTTCCGACTTGTTGCTACTATGGAGGTGAATATCATAGATCCGTATGTAATAACACAGCCCGAAACAACAGTTCCCGAAACGCCGAAGCCCGAAACATCAAAACCGCAGGCATCCGAACCGCAGACCCCGTCATATAACGGCTCGCACAAAATGGAGGTTATAGACGGTATCACTTATTTTGACGGCGTTATGATAGCAAACAAGACATACACTCTGCCTGCAAGCTATAACCCCGGTGTTCAGCCTGTCGCTATGGACGCTTTCTACGATATGCAGGCTGCCGCCGCCGCTGACGGCATTTCGCTGTGGATCTTATCAAGCTTCCGTTCCTATGAGGATCAGGACGTTATATACAACCGCTATGTTGCGCAGGACGGCAGAGATGCCGCAGATACATATTCTTCACGGCCGGGTCATTCGGATCACCAGACAGGATACACATTCGATCTTAATTCTCTCGAACAGGACTTCCAGTACGATCCGGCAGGTCAGTGGCTTGACAAGAACTGCTACAAGTACGGCTTTATCATCCGTTATCCTAAGGGCAAAGAAAGCTCCACAGGCTATATGTATGAGCCGTGGCACGTCAGATACATCGGCGTAGACCTTGCCACAAAGGTAACGCAGAGCGGTCTTTCGCTTGAAGAATATTTCGGGATAACGTCACAGTATCAGGACTGACAGGAAAATTCAATACCGTATAAATTGAGGCGGTCACTGCGTAACAGCAATGACCGCCTTGTTTTTTATTTCTGCCTCTTATCGCCCTTTTTATCGGTCAGCAGAGGCTTTATCAGTCTGTATATCTCACCTGCACGGGTAGTACCGTATTTTTTCACGATACGGTTATTTATGCCCGACTTGGTAGTAAGCTCATTGATGCACTTCTCGACAAACTCAAGTTCATCACTGTTTGTTATCAGCTTTTCAAGCTCGGAATGAAGCCTGCTGTGTTCTCCGGATTCTTCAGCCTGCTCAAGTGAAACGGCACAGCAAACGTTCACGTTCTTCTCCTGCCAGAACCTTCCCACAAGCTCGAATGCCTTATCGTTTGAAATAATGCAATAATTCTCCTCGGGAGCCTCCCGTATCATATATCCGAGATAGGAAACAAGCTGAAAATCAAGCGCATTTTTCATTCCCACCTGCGCCTCGACATAAAATATATCGGCTTTGCTCTCGGTTATTCTTTTGTGCATATTGAATGTCAGCACACCTGCGTGTTCACTGTAAAAGATATAGCACTTATCCTTCTCACCAAGCTGTTCGATACCCTTAAGCCCGTCTGAGTGAACATTTTCAAAGTCAATAAGATATATCATAAATGCTCCTGTCGGTTTACATTTTTATGTTCTGCATATTGGTTACGGTACGGATATATCTGTCGTATTTGTCGCACACGGTATTCACATCACCGAAGGCTATCTGCTTTCCCTTATCAAGCCACAGCACCTTATTGCAAAGCCTGCGTACCTGCGGAAGCGAATGTGAAACAAACAGGGTACAGCAACCGTTCTTGATTATATTCATCATAGTTGCCTCGCTCTTTGCCCTGAAAGCCGCATCGCCTACGGAAAGAACCTCATCAAGTATCAGAATCTCGGGCTCCATAAGGCAGGATATTGAAAAAGCAAGACGTGACTTCATGCCGGAAGATAACTGTTTGAAGGCTCTGTTTTCAAACTCGGTAAGCTCCGCATATTCAAGTATATCCTTGTACTTTTCGGTAACGAATTCCTTTGTATAACCGAGCATCGCTCCACGTAGAAAAACGTTTTCCTTTATTGTAAGGTCAGGGTCAAAGCCCGAGCCAAGCTCCAGCAGTGCCGCTATCTTTCCGTTTACGGTAACACTGCCCTTTGCAGGCTTCATAATGCCTGATATTACTTTCAGGAGGGTCGATTTTCCTGCGCCGTTCGTGCCGATTATCCCGAGAAAATCGCCTTCGTCAAGGCTGAACGAAACATTGTCTACCGCAGTGAACTGCTCGGTCTTTATGTCCCTCTTTACCTTTTTGATAAGGTATTCCTTAAGTCCGATTTCTCTGAAATTGCTTATTGTATACTGAACTGTAACGTTTTTTACATCAATTACCATTTATATTCCTCATTAATAATAATAAACAAACTTCTGCTCTGTCTTGCTGTGGATGAAATATCCGATGCCGAGCATACCAAGTGCAAACGACAGACAGATAATATGCTCCGTTAAACTCGGAACGGACGCCTGCATAACAAGCTGACGCATATATGATATATAATGATATACCGGGTTTACATTGAATATGAATCTCAGCTCCTCGGGGAAGTGCTTGACTTCATAGAAGATAGCCGACATATACATCAGAAGCATTGTGAATATCTGGTAAAGATACTGCATATCCCTGAAGAACACGAAAAGTGCGGACAGGATATAGCTCATTCCTATATTGAAAATAATCAGACAGAGTATCGGGTAGATTATCAATAAAAGATGCAAGCCGAAGGTTATCTTGCAGAATATCATAAATGCAAAATAAACAATCAGTGTAAGAAGAAAATTGAAGGTTGCCGCAGAGTTGGACGACAGCACAAAAAGGCTTTTAGGCACTTTGACTTTTGACAATATCGCCCCGTTTGAATACATCGAGAACATACCGTTAGTAGTCGCATTGGTGAAAAAGTTGAACATCAGCGTACCTGTGAGCAGGTAGATTACAAATCCCGAATCAAGACGGTGGAATATATATCCGAACACAAAATACTGAACCAGGAACGTCAGAAACGGTGAAATTATGCTCCACAACACGCCGAGAAGCGTTCTTTTATATTTCTTCTTGAAATCACGCTTTGTCAGCTCTTCAAAAAGGAATCTGTACTGCTTCACCTTTTGCTTGAGGGTCATATTCGCACTTGTATTGATAGATACGCTTACCTTTTCGGCTTTTTCCTTAGGCTTTTCATCTGCGTTTCCGAATATGGTCTGAGGCGGTTTCTTAGACTTTTTCTCTACCTTTAACGCAGGATTTTCCTTTGCCGGTTTTGCCGGTGCAACGCTGTCGTGCGATGCATTCAATCTGTGCTTTACAGGCTTTTCATCATCTTCAAACTCCGAAAGGCTTTTGTAATGTGCATCACCGTCCGGTTTTTTTGCTTTTGGGGACTCTGCCGCTTTCGGTGCCTGCTGTGCAGGTTCTTTCGGCCTTCTCTGTCCTTCTCCGACAACACCCTTCAGATGCTGAAGGTTCTTTGCGGATATTTCAATGGTATTTTCTTTACCCTGTGTTTTTTTCTTTTCATCTATAGAATTAAGTATCATGGTCGCACCCGGCGTTGACTGTGACGGTGCTTTCTTATCCGCAGTGCCTGCACTTTTTGCGGTTTCCTTGCTTACGTCCTTGTCGCTGCCGATTTCAGCCAGTATATCATCAATACTGAATTTATCGCTCAATCGTAATTCAACTCCCTTAATATTAGCTTATCAGCATAGTTATTCCAAACATCAAAATATAATTCAATTTTACCACATTCACCTGTATATTACAATATGCAATTGCAACAAAGAAAAAAATTCAAAAAGTACCGCATTATGCAAAATGCGGTACAGCCCGACTATACTCCGGTAGTCTTTTCTTTAAGCTTAATCATTGCTTTACGAGGTATAAATCCGAGTAAAATCGGTTTCAGTGCATAAAGGAATCCCACGGGCATAAGGCCGAGCCTTTTGAAGCCCTCTGTTCTCACTTTGAATTCATCGCACCTCATCGAAAACGAAACACGTCTTGTTGATCTATCGTAATGGAATCTGTACAGCTTCTCGGGCAGATTTGCGGACTTGAAGCCGTCTGCGCAAAGTCTCATAAATAAATCGTAATCTTCGTATTTGCGGTTTTTGCCGAGCGTTCTGTAACGCTCTTTATCAAAAACCTCACGTCTGAACATCATACTGCCGTGAATAAACGGCGAATTGAACAGAAAGCTCCGCTTGTCAACGGTTTCAGGCATTATACGCTCGCCGTATACACCTTCGCCCTGCGAATAAAGCTCGCAATCTGTTCCGATGAAATAAGTATCACCGTGATTTTCAAGGTACCCGATTTGTTTTTCAAACCTTCCCGGAAGGCTGATATCGTCATCGTCCTGCCTTGCGATATATTTTCCGCCCGCAACGTCAATACAGGCATTCAAAGCCGCCGCAAGCCCTTTGTTTTCCTTGAAGGAAATCAGCTTCACACGGCTGTCTTTAATACTGCCAAGCATTTTTTCTATGTCGTTTTCGGACCCGTCATCGCATATTATAAGCTCAATATCGGATACCGATTGTGACAAGACCGAGCCGACAGCACTTAAGAGCATATCGGGATCGCTGTTATGCACTCCCATTATTACTGATATTAACGGCATAGTTTTCTTCTCTCCCTGAGCAGTCTTAGCCTTTCCCATTCACGCACGCTGAGTCTGTAAACCCATGCAGGCTTACAGCCTGTCAGCACAATACTGCCATAGAGCCAGTAAATATATTTATCGGGATAAATGCTTTTTCCTTTTTCCTTTCTGATAATTCTGACAGGCAGAAGAATATTTGAAATACTGCCTTTACAGTTTCCCGCAAGGCACTGAATTTTTGCTTCGGTCACATCATCGCTGAACGGGAACGCTCCCAGAATTTCAGCCTCCTGTTTATCGGGCTTGTACATAAGAGCCTTGAGAAGTCTGGCGGATATATCTCTCATTTTGCATATCGGGATATAATTTTCATTTTCGCACGCATATTTCGTAAATCCGACGGCTGTTTTCGTCTGTATTTCCGCCATTTTTACCATTTCTGCGTTTGCGTCCGACAACACGGGAATGATTTTTCCGTCACATTCACTGTACCCTGTAGTCATACCGTGCGGCGCACTGCAAAAGCACTCGAACAGATTGTTACAGAAGGTCGGCACATATTTATATGCATCGGTCACGTCAAACAGGAACGCCTTATAATTATCGTCCTCACGTCTGTAAAGCCCGAAATAATATCCTATAATATTATCGTCCGTCCTGCCGTTTACAAGCGCTGTCAGCGTTTTCTGAACAGTACCCATCCAGCCGCTGTCAACAACGGCGATTTTTCCTTTTTCGAACAGACCGCTTTGCTCAAAATATTTCATTATATTATGATAATTGTTTTCGGAATTATTTTTAATTTCACAAAGCAAAGCGGAATCGTTTTTTATTTTCTCGCAAAATGCGGAATATTCGCTGTCGCTGAGGTCTTTATTTTCGTCATCAGAAAAACCGATTTTTTCGTAAACCTCTGCACGTTGACGATTATCAAGTCCTGCTCTCTTTAAAAAATTCTTTACACTCTTTAATGTATAGCCTGTAAATAATCCTGCGTTTTCGAAATCCTCCGCCGTTTCACACTTGTAATAAAGCGCATTGCGGAGCGAATAGCGTGAAACATAAAGATAGCTTGTCTGTATTTTGAGCTTCTTTCTTTCGATTATTATATCAGCTATCTGCTTTAAAATATATCCGTCACGGGAAAGAAAAAATATCCTGTTTATATTTTTCTTTTTTACGCTGTCAAGAATATAGCTGACATAACAAAACAGCACAGGTGCGGTAACGTATGCCGTGACCTGTGCCGGAATATTATTCTGCAAGTCTTCTTTCATATCATTTGCTGTCTTATCTGCCGCATCAAGAAGTGACGGACAGCAGGATAACAGCCTTCTGTATTTATCTGTTTTCACCCGACAACACTTCCGTTTCAGTTTCTGACGTTGGTACATCAACGTATTTTCCGTAAATCTCAGCCATTTCGGCAAGCGAATTTTCGATTCCGTATTTATCGGCGCAGGAATATCCGTTTTTCCCGAGCTTTTTGCATAACTCCCCGTCCGAGCTTAGCAAACGCACCGCCTCAATAAACTGCGACACGTTGTTGCACTCGCACACGATGGAATTCTCGCCGTTTACCGCATATTCTCTCGTTCCTCTGTTATCCGAAACGATGAGCGGAAGACCTGCTCCCATAGCCTCGATAGCCGCAAGTCCGAGTCCCTCACGGTAGCTCGGAAAAATAAACGCATCCGCACCGTGCAGAAGCTCCTTTGCGTCATAACGGTAGCCTGCGAATATGATCCTGTCGGTGCAGCCAAGCTCCTTTACAAGATCTCTGCACTTATCCATACTTTTGCCCGTACCGCAGATAAGCATATATACGCCCTTGTTGGCGGCAACCGCAGTTATAGAGCATTCAACATTCTTGTTCTCGTTGATTTCCGAGTTTGACATAACGAGAAATGCGTCGTGCGGTATCCCGAATTCATCCCTTATATCTTCTCTTGTACGGGTAGAATTTCTGACACGGCTTAAATCAATGCCGATACCGGAAATTTTATAAGCATCGCATTTTTTGTTGCGGCACATTTTCTTTGCCGCAAGATAGTCCTCTTCATTTATCGTGATAATTCCGTCGGTGTAACGAATCATAGCCTTTTCTACGCTATAGTATAAACGGCTTATCTTAGGTGCGCCCTTATAGAAATGAAAACCGTGAGCGGTATATAATACTTTTGTATTTTTCTTTTTTCGTGCGGTTCTGAAAGCGTAACGTGCGATAGCCGCCGCCACGGGAGTATGGCAGTGCACAAGCTCGTACTCGTTTTCTTCTATCAGCTTGCGTAATTCCTTATATGAGCGGAAATTCTGCGAAGCAAACGGCGAACGGTAAAAGGGTACTATGTAATATTCGTCGCAATATGGTATATGTCTTGCCTCTTCCGGTTCAAAGTCATCGCCTGCGCATACATGAACCTTGTATCCGTGTTCCTTGAACCACTTCATATACGGCAGATGGAACTGTATAATATGCTTTTTGGTAACAGACGCAACAAACAACACGGTCTTACTCATAAATACAGCCCCCTATCTGAAAAATAAATAAAAACCGAAATACAGCTATTCAATCGTACATACTGCTTTTATTTTACTATATCATCAGGCAAAAGTCAATATTATTCGGGAGAAATGCACTCTGTGAGCAAAAATTGATCATATTACGCAAAAAAAGCAGGTGGTTATTTTGTCTGCTGTCATTCGACAGATGAAATCCCCGACAGCCGTACTGTCGGGGACACAAATTATTCAGAATACAAATTTATCAAGACCGGGTTTAAGCTTCTCGATGACATCCTGAGAAGTTTCGGGGTATATGTCAAACGGGAACTCGATGCCCATATCGTCGTATTTCGTCTTACACAGCTTTCTGAACGGGAGAAGCTCCGCAAAAGTGACATTTTCGTGCTTATTTGCTATATCATTAAGCAGTTTGATATTCGTATCATCGTCATTTACGCCGCATACCGTCACCTGTCTTATCCACGTTTCAACGTTCATTTCGGTCAGCTTGTCGAGAAATTTCAGCGGTGCGTCAAGGGAGCAACCGATATACTTCCTGTAGTCCTCGTCATTTGTCATCTTTATGTCAAGCATACAAAGGTCGGTGACCTTGAGAAGCTCCGTAACGTCATCGTTCATTATACAGCCCGATGTATCAAGACAGGTGTTTATACCCTGCCTTTTACATTCCTTAAAAAGCTCGGTTACGAATTTCGCCTGCATAAGCGGCTCTCCGCCGGATACCGTGATACCGCCGTTCTTGCCGAAATAATTACGGCATCTCAGCACCTTTTCCATAATGTCTTTGACGGTGGCTGTTTTTCCGCCGCTTGTATCTCTTGTTTCGGGATTGTGACAGTATCCGCAACGGAGCGGACACCCCTGCAGGAACAATACAAACCGCACTCCCGGACCGTCAAGCGTGCCGAGCGTCTGTATTGCACTGTATCTGCACTCCATATTACATCACCGTGTGGAACGTTCTGCTGATGACCTCTCTCTGCTGTTCCTTTGTCAGCTTGTGGAAGTTGACAGCGTAGCCTGATACACGGATAGTAAGGTTAGGATATGCCTCAGGATTTTCATATGCCTCAATGAGCATCTCCTTGTTGAGAACATTTACGTTGAGGTGATGCGCATAATTTGAGAAGTAACCGTCAAGTACGGCGACAAGGTTTTCCACTCTCTGCTCGTCCGTCTTTCCGAGCGCATCGGGAACTATAGAGAATGTATTTGAAATACCGTCACGGCAGTAATCGTACTGGAGCTTTGAAACGGAATTCAGCGATGCTATAGCGCCGTTTGTTTCACGGTTGTGCATAGGATTTGCGCCGGGTGCGAAAGGCTCGCCCTTCTTTCTTCCGTCGGGAGTTGAGCCTGTTTTCTTGCCGTACACAACGTTTGATGTTATCGTAAGTGCCGAAAGGGTATGACGAGCGTTTCTGTAGGTCGGGTTCTTGCGAAGCTCAGTAGACACTCTCTGGATAATGTTCTGGGCTATTTTATCAACTCTGTTGTCGTCATTGCCGAACTTCGGGAAGTCGCCCTTTGTATCAAAGTCAACTATATAACCGTTTTCGTCACGGATAGGCTTTACATCGGCATATTTTATGGCACTGAGCGAGTCAGCCATTACAGACAGTCCTGCAATGCCGAATGCCATCATTCTGTCAACATCTGTATCGTGCAGAGCCATCTGTGTCTTTTCGTAAGCGTACTTGTCGTGCATATAGTGGATAACGTTCATCGTATTCACATACAGCTTGCACAGCCACTCACGGTAAATATCAAGTCTGCCTCTTACCTCGTAATAGTCAAGCTTGTCGCCCTGTAAAGGCTCCATCTGAGGACCTATCTTCATTCCCGTAACATTATCATAGCCGCCGTTTATGGCGAGGAGCAGGAGCTTAGGCAGGTTGAATCTTGCACCGAAGAACTGCATCTGCTTGCCGACCTTCATAGCCGATACGCAGCAGGCGATAGCGTAATCATCGCCGTATTCCATACGCATAAGATCGTCATTCTCGTACTGTATCGAATCTGTGTCAACGGACAGCTTTGCACAGAACTTCTTGAAAGGTTCGGGAAGTCTTTCAGACCACAGTATAGTAAGGTTCGGCTCAGGTGAAGAGCCGAGGTTATAAAGGGTGTTCAGCATTCTGTAGCTGCCCTTTGTGACCAGAGGAACACCGCTGTTGTTCACACCGCCGACGCTTTCTGTTATCCACATCGGGTCACCGCCGAAAAGCTCGTTATATTCGGGAGTACGCAGATGTCTTGCACTGCGCAGCTTCATTACGAAATCGTCTATAAGCTCCTGCGCCTGTTCTTCTGTAAGAATGCCTCTTTTCATATCACGCTCAACGTAAATATCAAAGAAGGTCGATGTTCTGCCGAGCGACATTGCCGCACCGTTCTGCTCCTTGATGGACGCAAGGTACGCAAAGTATGTCCACTGGATAGCTTCTCTCGTATTCTTTGCGGGCATGCTGATGTCATAGCCGTACATAGCCGCCATTTCCTTCATCTTCTTCAGGAAGCTGATCTGCTGGAAAAGCTCCTCAGAAAGACGGATCGTATCTACGTCCATTATGTTTTCGCCGGCTTTTTTCTTGTCAAGCTGTTTCTGCTCTATAAGATAGTCAACACCGTAAAGCGCTACCCTGCGGTAGTCGCCGATTATTCTTCCTCTGCCGTATGCGTCGGGCAGACCTGTGATTATGCCTATATGACGTGCGAGCTTCATCTCGTCTGTATAAACTCTGAATACGCCGTCATTATGCGTTGTACGGTACTCGAAGTGTTCTTCAACGCTCTGCGACAGCTTGTAGCCGTAAGCCTCGCACGCACCTCTCGCCATTCTGATACCGCCGAAAGGATTTACACCTCTGCGAAGCGGAGCGTCTGTCTGATAGCCAACGATAAGCTCGTTTTCCTTGTCAAGATATGCCGCAGGATAATTGCAGAGAGATGATACCACCTCTGTGTTTATATCCAGTACACCGCCGTTTTCACGCTCTTTTTTGAAAAGCTCTCCAAGCTTTGCGTTAAGCGCTTTTGTGCGCTCGGTAGGACCGCATAAGAACTCCGGTCCGCCTGAGTAAGGCGTGAAGTTTGTCATTATAAAGTCACGGGTATTGATACCCTCCTGCCATTCACCGAGCTTGAATCCGTCCCAGTAATCCTTGAAGCGAACGCTGAGGTCAGTTGTGTTTCCCATAATTTTACCTTTCCTTCCTGCGAATAATCGCAATACACGTTTGCTGCTTTTCAGCGGAATATTTTTCCGCATACAAAACAAAAAGCAGCCCTATTCGGACTGCCCAGACGGTCGGCATAAGGTGTCCGCTTGATTCGGCGGGCAGACAGTTACAGCACCCGTGTTGATTCACGGTTATCCGTCAGCGGTAACTACCGTTTCCTATGGTTTGAGTATAGCACAGCTATATACTTTTGTCAATAGCGGAAATGCAAAATTTATATAACAGTTTTTACCGTAACGCATGGCATAATTGCCTGCTGTATACAAAAAATCCGCCCCGGACAATACGCACCGGAGCGGAAAATATTCTGCTTATCGCTTACTTGCAGAGGTCTTTCTTTTCAATAAGAGTTACACCGTTGTCGATAAGCACCTTAGATGCCTTCTCAACATCTTCGACACGGATAACAATATCCGCTCTGCCTGCAACCTTACCCATTACGGAGTACATATACTCAACGTTTATTCCGCAGGCATTTATCTTGCCCATAACGTTATATAATGCGCCCGATACATCTGGGATAGTGAATGCGATGACCTTTGTAACAGCCGCTGTACAGCCGTCAGCCTTAAGTGCCTCAAGTGCCTTGTCGGTATCATCTACTATCATACGCAGTATGCCGAAGTCCGCCGTATCCGCAATAGTCATTGCTCTTATGTCGATGCCTGCCTTATTGAGCACCTCCATAATACCTGCAAGTCTGCCTGTCTTGTTTTCAACGAAAACCGAAATCTGATCAATATACATACTGTACCTCCTCCAAATTATTTCTTTTCAAACTTGTTCTTTATAGCCCTGTTATCCTGAACTCTTACAGCCTTGCCCATTGAGCGTGCAAGGGTCTTGGGTTCAAGCAGCTTTACATTGATTCCTACGCCGATAGCGGAATCTATCGCCGTTTTTACCCTTCTTGTGTAGTTTTCAAGCGTCTTTACACCGTCGCCGAACATATCCGGACGTGTTTCAAGCTGAATTTCAAGGGTATCAAGATTATTCACTCTGTCAACGACCAGCATGTAGTTCGTAGCCTTTTCGTCAACCGACAGCAGTGCGGATTCGATCTGTGACGGGAATACGTTAACGCCTCTGATAATAAGCATATCGTCTGTTCTGCCCTGCGGCTTCAGCATTCTCACATGGGTCCTTCCGCACTCGCACTTATCATAGATAAGAGTAGCTATATCTCTTGTCCTGTATCTGATAAGAGGCAGTGCCTCCTTTGTTATACAGGTAAATACAAGCTCGCCCTGCTGACCTGCGGGTAATACCTCAAGCGTATCGGGGTCGATGACCTCTGCTATGAAGTGATCCTCGCAGATGTGCATACCGCATTTATACTGACATTCGGCAGACACGCTGGGACCCATTACTTCCGACAGTCCATAGATGTCGTAGGCATTGATTCCGAGTCCGTCCTCTATCTGCTTTCTCATCTCGTCTGTCCACGGCTCTGCGCCGAACAGACCTGCCTTGAGATTGAAATCCTCTTTTTTGAAGCCCTTTTCGTGCATAAGCTCTATAAGGCTTATTGCGTATGAAGGGGTCATACAGATTATAGAAGTACCGAAATCCCTGAACATTTCAAGCTGACGCAGGCTGTTTCCTGCCGATGCTGGAATAACGGTAGCACCGAGCTTTTCTGTTCCGTAGTGCATGCCAAGACCGCCTGTGAACAATCCGTAACCGTAGCAGACCTGAACATAATCGTCCTTTGTACCGCCGATATTGGTAAGCGCTCTTGCGGCACATTCAGCCCATATATCAATATCGTGCTTTGTATATCCTACGACCGTCTGCTTGCCTGTTGTACCCGATGATGCGTGTATTCTTACGACCTCTGAGCTTGGTACGGCAAACATACCGTAGGGGTAATTGTTTCTGAGATCCTGCTTTGTCGTAAAAGGCAGCTTTGACAAATCTGCGATAGACTTTATATCTTCGGGTCTTACTCCTGCCTCATCCATCTTCTTGCGATAAGGTGCAACATTTTCATATACACGTCTTATTGTGCGTGAAAGTCTGTAGGATTGTAACGCCTCTATCTCGCTTCTCGGCGCACATTCGATTTCTTTGTTCCAGTAATTCATTTGTCTGCTCCTGTTTTATGTAATATGCAATTTTATGACAGCAAAACGTTATCCTGCTGTTTATACTATTGATTTTATCACAATTGCATATCAAAGTCAATTAAGTATCGTGCTTTTTGTGCATAGTTCATCAAAACAAGGTTTATACCTATGCACTTTGACAAATATCGAAGCGAAGCAGGGCTAAGGTTTGTTTAAGGTTGCGGATGTATTATATTAAGGCAATACCGCATAATTATTGTCGTGCGATTGCTTAGTCAGATTTTTCGTCAGATTGTATAAATTGAACGCAGGCAGGCTGACGCCTGTCAAGCGAAATTTGTGCAAGATGGCGGAAAATATGCAAGCTTAGCGTGCGGCAAAGGCGATAGCCGTTAATTGTGCGGTGTTGCCTTAAAAACGGAGATGCTGATGTTGCAAACCTGCGTTTCAAAGGATATAATAAATATGACGGAAGAACAGAAACGGAGAATATACATTGTACAGAAAAAGACGATACAAACGCAAAAGCTCAAAACCGCAAAAGCTCATCCTTATAGGAATTGCGGCGGCGGTCACGATCGGTGCGTTTTTGACCTTATTGAATATCGAAAAGCAAATTGACGCAGACAGTGCTTCATCGGCGCAGGAAAGCGAAACCACCGCCACTACTGCCTATGCTGTTGCTGTGAATGACATTGCCGAGCCTGAAAAGATAGCCCTTATAAGCGGAAATGTCACAACAGCCGACAGCGTAAAGCTCCCCGATGAGATAAAACAGCTATTGCTCGACTACACCTCGGACAAATACGAATACGCAGGTGAACTGAAATACAGCTCGCTGTCGCAGTATTTCAACACCGACAGTACATACGGCAGGCTGTACGCAGGTTTCTGCAATACCTCGCTGCAATATCTGATATATGCAAGGCAGTGCCGCTCTGCCGATCTTAGCTATGACGAGGCATCGTTTGTGATAAACGTAGAAAGTGCGACCGTGAAAAAGGGCGTTTACACGATAAACTATACCATAAGCGAAAAGGTTGCGTTTGCAATATGCGATAGTCCTGCCGAGTCCTGCGGTATGGAAGTCGAGGCGCAGATTTCCAAAGGCACAGACGGGAAATACAAGTTTGATATTCTGGCGGATGATACCGATGTAAACCTGCTCATAGAAGAACGTGTAATGAGTTATCTTGGGTATGATTATGAAGAATATTATCTCAAGGATATGAAAATACCCGACAACCTTGATTACGATAAAATGTATTCGGGCATTCTCAAAAAGCTCAAGGCAGAAGCGGAAAGCAACGTAAACGAGCAGGAGCAGATGCTTGCGTACTATAATGCCGATCCTGACAGCTTCAAAGCCTCAAAGACCGCAAAGCACAGCTACGACCGTGACAAAGCCGTTGCTTATTCATACAAATGGGTAAACGGCGAAAGCGTAGTCAGAAACCCTGCTTACAGCGACTATGCCGTATACGGCGGAAATTGCCAGAACTACGTTTCGCAGTCGTTGTTTGCTTCGGGAATTCCTATGGACTGGAGCGGCAGTGAGCAGTGGAAATGGTTTGACGATGAAAGCGACCTTTCCGAACTTCCTACGGGAAGGTCGGGGTCGTGGTCGGGTACGGAATATTTTTACGAATACTGCAAGAAGAATACGGGCAAGGGCATCGTAGCCGAAACAGACGGTAATATTTTCTCCGCACAGCCCGGCGATGTTATCCAGTATGTAGTTGACGGCTGGGCGCACCACAGCGTTATAGTAACAAAGGTAATATATGACGATGGCGGCAACGTTGTCGATCTTCTTATCAACAGCAATACAACCGACAGAGTTGATTATCCTATGAGCGCATACGGATATACCGACATAAGACTGATAAAGATAATCGGATATAATGATAAATAATAAAAGCTGTATACTGCGGACGCCCGTAGTATACAGCTTATTTTTCTGCTCTTTCGATATTCCCGATAATATATTCATACTCGGGGTATGATTTTCTTATCCTTTCCCTGCACCGCTCGCAGAACTTATCAAGCTGTGCCTTGTCATCACGCATTTTCTGCTTTGCGCCCCAAAGGTGAGTAAACTTATTCTGCGGCAAAAAAAGCCTGTCCTTGTCAAGAAGCGTTGTATATTCAATACCGCACCTTTTTGCAAGCATAGGAAGCAATCTCTGTTCTGCGAATACCATATAGGTAAGATAATCTCCGCCGTACACCGCCGACTTCATAAACGCTATCGAGCGTGATGTGTAATACTGCTTGAAATCCTCATCGGGAATATACAAAAATGCCGTATTGAGCGGTAACGTTGTATAATCAAGTCCATCGTCAAGCACCTTGCCTTTCAGCCTGAACGATGAAACATCGGGGTAGACGGACGGCATAAGCTCCTCCTCGTGTGCCGCAATTATCTTATCCTCAAACGGCGGATCCTCCCATACTATGAAATCCGTATCTATCATAGCGCACGGTGCAGGAAACTGCTGTAAGGCAATCAGCTTTCCACCCGCCCAGAACATAACAGGGTCTATCCCGTCAAGATCGTCGGGTATAACAACCTTTATATCGTTCCATATATCGTTTATGCCGAGAGCGGAAAAAAACTCTGCGCCTGCGCTGTCGGTAAGCATAGTTATGCTATTGCCGTTCTTGCGCCATTGCAAAGCCGAAATCACTGTGCAGTATATGTCGGGTAGGCTCATAGTGAGCTTCTTACCCGGGTTCTTGGCGAAAAAAGCCGCCGATGAAAATGAATGAAATCCGTTCATATAAGGTGTATCCCGTATCCGTAGCGGTTAAGCGGTTCGGATGAGAAGAAAAGCATAAGCGCCTTAGGCGTAAAGCTGCCGCCCACGCACAGCTCGTCATACGAAAAACTGCCCGAAAGAAAGCTCGTTATATCAAAACTGCCGATATTGAACGAGCCGAAGCTCGTTTTACCGGAGCCGTACTCATATTCGTATTCATATTGATGCTTATAAGAACCGAACGAACCTGCAAACGAAGAAGCCGTGAAAGAACCGGCAAACGAACCGCTTCCCGTTATGACGGGAAGTCTGAACGAACCGTCTGCCGATAAAACAACTGTTCCTGCTTCACGCTTTAAAAACGGAGGTGTCACCGTCTTGAAATAATAACCGCCGTATTCGCCGCTGTTATTTTCGCATTCAGCTTCTTCATTTGTTCCTGTGAATATATCCTCAAGAGCCTTGTCCACATCACCGTTTCTGTCGATGTTATCAATTCTTGCCGCTTCGTTATCATAGCCTCCGAGCCTTAGCCAGTCAGCAAGTCTGCCGCCGAGATAATAGCCTTTAACATCGGTTATATTGAAATTGTCCCTGATACCGTCAAGGTCGGATACCTTTACTCCGCCTATCCAGAGGCAACAGTTCTGCATAACATCAATCCTTTCGTAAGCGTACCTTTTTCAGCGGCGCACGCTTTTTCTCACCATATCAAGCAGTATCGGAGCAACGTTCAGCGACGGCTCGGTCAGCACTGCTTCATACAGCGACTCTATAACAGCTCTCGCCTGTGCCTTGTTTGCGACAAGGCGATGCGTGATAAGATCGTTTTCTTTTATGGCAAGCTGTGATATACTGTAGCATTCGCCGGACGCAATTATATCATCAAGCATTGTCAATGTTCTGCGGTACATTGCTATAACGCCCTCATGCACCGTCGGTTTTGCCATATCATCGGCTATACGGAGCTTTATCAGCTTTTTAAGCTCCTCGTGAGAATACTCACAAAGCAGCCTTTTAACAGCCGTCCTGTCCTCCGTAATGCTTATATCGTGCGATTCTATCAGCATATCCGTGTCACTGCGCAGTTTAAGCTCCGTCCTGTACTTTTCGAAGAAATTCGCCGCTGTTATCCTGCCGTACTCCCCGTGACCGTAAAAGAATGTGTTGCCGTGCGAATCACGGCATCTGCAATCGGGGATGCCGACATTGTGGAACAGCATAGCATACCGTATATCAGCCTGCGGAGGCGCAAACTCAACGCTTTTGGAAATATGCTCCCACAGCGTGCTGTCATAATATCTTTCCTTATATTTCTGCGCTTTCAGCAATTCAGGCTCTATTGCGGAAAATACCTCCGGAAACCGAGCCATCACGCCCGAAATATTTCTTGTAAGAAGAATCCTTGTAAAGCGTCTTGACAGCTCGTGCTTATCCGCTTCACGCAGAAGCGGTGCGTCCGCCTTTATTGCGTCGGCTGTAACGCTGTCGATCTCATAATTCTCTGCGCCGAGCAGTTCAAGTGCTGTCAGCATATTGAACGGGTTTGTAACAAGGCTCGACTTGGGTTCGAGTTTAAGCGTCAACTCGTTTTCGTCAAGATCGTTTTCGTGCCACATCACAACAGGATATTCGCCTATTGCTTTCAGCGTTATCACGCCGTCCTTTATACACGGCATACCGTCAAACGGATCTCTGAATCCTTTTCTTGGATGGTATGCGATTGCAAATGCGGAAAAATCACGGTGAACAAGGTCGAAAATGTAATTGTCGGTATAGACTGCTTTTCCGTCCTTTATTTCGCCGCAATAGCTTGACACCTGTATTACAAGTCCAAGTGACGACACCATAACACTGCTCATATCCTCGTTTTGCGAAACTATCCGCATATCACGGAACACATACAGCATTTCAGCAAAGTCCGCCGTAGTGATAATATCATAATCCATAGGCGAGCCGCCTCTCAGCAGTTCAGCTACACACTGTCCGACAAAATACGCCTTGTTACCAGCACGTTCAAGCATTTTCAGCACCTGCAATGCCTGCTCGGGAATATTCAGCGTCTGTCTTTTAACAGCCAAGTACGGTCACCTCTTGTTGTTTATTTATCGGGGTATCCCCAGCCGTCCACACCGCTCTTTCTGAGTGCCGTGAACATTCTGAGCTTGAAGCCCTTGTCCTTATGCTCCATATCCCTTAAAAACTCTTTTGTCTTCTGCCTTGTCGTTGTCTTGTCCGCAGGGCAGACCGACTTCACGATCTCAAACCCGTTTCGGTTGCAGGCGGATAACACCTGTGACTCCGGTGCAAGCACAAGCGGTCGGATAACCGTAATATCCTTGCGGTCAAGGTGGGTCTTAGGCGAAAAACATCCTATCCTGCCCTCGTTGAACAGATTCATTATAAATGTTTCAATAACATCGTCATTGTTATGTCCGAGCGCCAGCTTGTTACAGCCTGCCGCCTTTGCCGCATCGTGAAGCGCACCTCTCCTCATATTTGCACACAGCGAACAGGGGTTAGGCTCTTTTCTTATGTCGAACACTATCTCGCCTATCTGCGTATGAACAAGGCTGAAAGGCATGTCCAGCTTTTCGCAAAGCCTTGCCACCGCCTCATAGTTATTCGGCACACCGTTGAAACCGGGGTCAATCGTGACAGCTGTTATGTCATAATCAAACTCCGCAAACCTTCTCATTTGTGCAAGTCCGGCGAGCAGAACAAGGCTGTCCTTGCCGCCGGATACTCCCACTGCGATTTTGTCGCCCTTTTGTATAAGATCGAAATCCTGTACGGCTTTTCTTATATATCCCAGTATCTTCTGCATTATTTCTTATCCTTTTTGTTCTTGCCGAATCTGAAATAATTCTCACGGTACTTTATAGGGATATTCAGCTTTCTGCTCAGCACCATTACGGTTGCGTCCGAAGCGATGGTCAGCGCAATGAAGATTATGCAGATAACATAAGCCGTATTATTATTTGTAACTATTGCTACACCTGCCGCTCCTGCGGCGATCAGTGCAAACAAAAAACGTGTTTTCTTGAATATTCCCAGAGCAAGCTCCAAAAACACTCCTCCTTTATACCGGCATTAATCCTCGCCGAGTTTCAGCGCCTTGTTGATATTTATCTTTCTGATAATAGCACCGAGTATCGCAAATCCTCCGAGAAGCATTATCGCAATAAGTATATACATCTTAATGTAGTCTGCCTGCATTGCCGCTACTCTGTACGGCGGTATCTGCTCGTTTACGTTATACATATACTGGAACAGCGGTACAAACAGGTCGCTTGTAACTCCGCCTATGATAAATGCGCAGATTATCGAAACGCCCGATACCAGAAGCTGTTCATATCCCAGTATTCCTATTATCTCACCGAATGAAACGCCCATAGCCCTTAAAATACCGAACTGCAGCGTCCTGCCCTTTATGGACAGTATCCAGTAAATAAGGAAGCCGATTATAGTCATTACCATTATGATTATAAATCCGAGCGTCAGCGCACCGTTCATACCCTGCAGTGAAGGATCCGTCTTTTCGCTTATCAGCATCTGCGAGCTGTCCTTCACGCTTTCGAGCGGCAGCATAGACTCCTCTATACTCTTGTAAAGAGCCTCGCTTGTTGCGCCGTCTTTCATCTTCAGCCATATCTGATAAGGCTCAAGCTCTGTTCTCGCCCTTACATAATTATAATTCATTACCGCAAAGTCGCACTCGTTGGGGTTAAGTCCGGGCCAGTAGTCAACTATAGCCATAACAGTGGTATCGAGGCTGTCGTTTCCGCCCCACTTGAACGAGATTACATCGCCCTGCGAAACATTCGACTTTTCCGCAAGTCCTCTTGAAATTATAACACCGGAACGGCTCTCTACAAGTGCGTTGCAGTAGTTCCACCAGTGGATAGGCAGAAGATCGTTTCTGAACCACGCCGTCTGTGCGAATTTATCAGGCTCTATTGCCATAAGCGTAAGATCTGCAACATTCTTGTTTGCAATTCTCAGCTTTACATTATCGTTTACAAGAACTCTTGTAGCAATCTCTACACCGTCAAGCGCCTCATAACGTGAAAAGTCGGTTTCGACATAGGTGCTTGAGCCACCCTCCTCCGAGGTCGAAAGCGAGTATTCCGTCATTACGACATCTGCACCGTTCTCATAATAAATTCTGTCGCTTATATTGTTGTTTATGGCTCTCGCTGTATTTGCGGAGAACAGACCGAATGAGAAGGTCATTACAAGAAACAGCATAAGGAAACGTTCCTTGCCGCCCTGTGAACGACAAACGGTAGTAACAGCCATATACTGTGATGGTGTCCAGAACGGACGCAGTACATAATACACAAGCCTTAAAAGATACGGATAGATACGGATAAACAGCAGACCGAAGCCCAGTATCATAAGCGTTGAGAATATGAACAGAAGCGGGTCAAGCTCGCCTGTCGCTTCAAAAGTACCCTCAGCTATAGAATTTGTAATGTTGGTTGTGTAGAAGTAAAGGAAGCCGAATGACACCGCAAGAAGCACAATATCGACACCGCACTTTTCCCACAGCGACATCTTTACGACCTTTGTCCTGCTCTGCTTATACTGTACGATAGTCAGCTTTGACGCAGGGATAATCGGTATCATTGTGGTGAGGAAGAATACCACTACCGCAAGCAGTGCGTAAATAATGCTTATTCCGGTTATCTTTGCGGCAATTCCCGTGCGGTTTACGAACTCTAAAAATCCGTTTGATACTCCGAGGAACTGACACAGCACAAGTCCGATGAACGGTGCGACCACAAGCGTCACAATACCGAGTATGCCCGACTCTGCGGCATACATACCGAATATCTGCCACGAGCTTGCGCCACGGCTCTTGAATACGGCAATCTCGTTGCGCTCTCTGTCAACGTTCAGCTGAGATACCATGAACAGATAGAATGCCAGCATTACCATAGCGGGTATCTGGAGTATCCACAGTATACGGGTGAGCTTTTCCGCACGCTCGGTATAGTTGCCGATTATATCCGCAACGTTGAATTCATGTGCATATCCTGCCTCTTTATAGAACGCATCGTCCTTTTCAAGCTCCGCAGTAACAGCGGATATTCTGTTCATATCAAGCGTATGATAGTCAAGAGAATATCTTCTTGCAATGTTTACCGCATTGAATCTGCCTGCGGGCATAAGGTCGTTTCGTACCATATCGTAATCAACGAATATGGCATTGAGATAGCTGTCGAGCGTTTCTGCCCAGTAGCTGTCATTGTCGGTCTTCTGCTCATATACGCCGGTGATCTTAACATAATACGGCTCAACACCTGCCGCAAGCGAAACTATCTTATATGTATTGCCCATATTTATGCCGAGCGTTTTGAGCGCATCTTCTGAAGCAAGTCCCTCGTACACGCCGTCAACAGAGGTCTTTGAGGGCAGCTCGCCTCTGACGAGCTTCATATGGTCAAGACTGTCGGTCATTCCTATCAGCTTCAGCCTTGTAGACAGCTCCGAACCGTTACGCTCGCCGTTTACGATATAAAGGCAATCGTCAATAAGCGTTGTCTTGCTGTTCTCCGAGGCGATTCCTATAGCATTTATCCTTGAATCCGACTTTGATACAACATCGTCTATCGTTGCCTGCTGAGCATTCGTATCTGTCGTTATCTGAAGCGTCTTTGTAACGGAATACAGACCGGGATATTTGTTGTTGTCAATCTGGTACTGCTCCATATCCTTTATCAGCATACGCTGTAAGGATGCGTCCATATATATCGGAATAGTGCTCATCATACCTGCGGCAAGCAGGAAGCCGATGAAAAGACACAGCACCATCCATTTTGTGTTGCGCATTTTGCGCCATAATAAAGTAAACATCTTGTATTATTCCTTCCGAAAGTAAAGCCTGTTCAGTTTGCCGTCTTACTTGACAACAACCTCGTCACCCTCGGAAAGTCCCGATACTATCTGGATCTCCGTAGCATTGCTTATGCCTGTTTCGACATCCGTTTCCTTCTTGACTCCGTCTTTATAGACCTGTACGTAGTTCTTGCCGGACAGCGTCTTTACAAGATACTTCGGTATTACGATTGCATTTTCCGCCTGTTCCTTGATATAGCTTATATCCGCAACCGTTCCTACCTTGCTGAAACCGGGCAGACTGCCCTTGAACTCGGCGTATATCGAGCTTGTATCCTCATCGCCCTGTTCCTTTGCCTCAACAGGCGTTTTTACTATAGTACCCTTGTAATCCTGCTCGTCGATAGTTATTGTAACTTCCTGACCTTTTTTAAATTTTTTATCATCGTTGACGGCCGCCTTTACATATATCTTATCGGGATCTATTATTGTGGCGATGACCTTGTACGCCTGCACCTTCGAGCCGGCGTTCATACGCTCCGCAAAGCTGACAAGCCCGTCACACGGTGCATACAGCTTGGAGGTGTCGTATTCATTCTGAAGCTGTGCCAGTGTATTCTTCTCGATCTCAAGCTGTAAACGGTCATTCTCCGCACCGCTTGAGCCGTATGTATTCTGCGCCTGCTGAACCTTAAGCTCCTGTGTGCGTATCTCGTATTCAAGATCTCCCGTGTTGTACTCGGCAATAAGGTCGCCCTTCTTTACCGTATCTCCCGCTCTGACATATATCGTTTTAAGAGTACCGTCACGCTCTGTAAACGAACAGTCCTGCTGTAGCTCGGATACGCAGTAGCCGGTCGCACTCGCCTTGTTTATTATAGTCTTCTTTACCGCCTTATAGGTAGAATATGTAACATCCTCCACCTTAAGCACAGGCGGATCGAGCAGCTTTTCTTCCTCCGGGAAAAAATAGCATCCGGAAGCAGAGCCTGCCATAGCAAGCACTGCAGCTATTGCGGCGGCACGCAAAACAGTCTTTTTCATTTTTACTTTCCTTTCCTTTGAACAAAGGGATTTTCGCATCTTTTTCCGTTTATAGAAAATCAAGGATTTAACTGAACTTATATGTACAAAATTTAAAAAACACTATAGAGATGCTTATTTTAATTTTAGCATTTTTCACATAAATTTTCTACACTTTTTTAAAATTAAACGATATGCACAAATACCAAAAAGGTTATTTGTTTATTTTGTACACCGTAAAGCAACTTTAAATAATCGAAAAGCACTTGAAAAAGCCGAACGGATTTAGTATAATAGTGAGTAGTGTTTATTTTTCAAATTGACATATAAAATCAATACGACGGGCAGGAAAAGCTCAAGGGAAGGAACAAAATAATGGCTACAAAGTATGTATTCGTCACCGGCGGCGTTGTGTCGGGACTCGGAAAAGGTATCACGGCGGCTTCACTCGGAAGACTGCTCAAGATGAGAGGTTACAAGGTAACTATCCAGAAGTTCGACCCCTATATAAACGTTGACCCCGGTACGATGAGTCCTTATCAGCACGGTGAAGTTTTCGTAACAGACGACGGTGCCGAAACCGACCTCGACCTCGGTCACTATGAACGTTTTATAGACGAAAACCTTTCAAAGTACAGCAATGTAACAACAGGTAAGATCTACTGGACAGTTCTTAATAAGGAACGTCGTGGAGATTATCTCGGCGGCACGGTTCAGGTAATCCCCCACATAACAAACGAGATCAAATCAAGAATATACAGAGTTGCAAACTCAGCCGAAACGACCGCAGATGTTGTTATAACCGAGATCGGCGGTACGGTCGGAGATATTGAAAGCACTCCCTTCCTTGAGGCGATCCGTCAGGTAGTTTCGGATGTAGGCAGAGAAAACGTTGTTTATATCCACGTTACTCTCCTCCCCTTCATCACAGGCAGCAACGAGATGAAGACAAAGCCCACACAGCACAGTGTAAAGGAGCTTCTCTCGCTCGGTATTCAGCCCGACATTCTCGTTTGCAGAAGCGAGATGGAGATTCCTCAGGATATGAGAGATAAGATCGCCAGCTTCTGTAACGTTCGCAAGCAGGATGTTATCCAGAACCTTACCGCTCCTTCTCTTTATGAAGTACCTCTTATGCTTGAAAAGGAAGGTCTTGCAAAGGTAGTATGCGATCATCTCGGACTTGATCCCCGTGTTCCCGATCTCAAGGAATGGGAGGATATGGTTCAGCGTCAGTACAACGCCACAAAGAATACCGTAATCGGTCTTGTAGGCAAGTACGTTGCACTCCCCGACGCTTATATTTCCGTTATGGAATCCCTGCGTCACGCAGGCTTCGAGAACGAATCACACGTTGAAATAAAGCTCATCAACTCAGAAGAGGTTACTCCCGAAACGGCAGACGAGCTTCTGCATGATTGCGACGGCATTCTCGTTCCCGGCGGCTTCGGTGACAGAGGCATCGAGGGCAAGATTGAGGCTGTCCGCTACGCAAGAGAGCATAAGAAGCCCTATCTCGGTCTTTGTCTTGGTATGCACATGGCTACAATCGAATTTGCACGTCATGTGGCAGGTCTTACAGACGCAAATTCAAGCGAATTCCACGAAGGCGAGCAGAACGTTATCGACCTTATGCCCGACCAGAAGGATGTTGATATGGGCGGTACAATGCGTCTTGGCTTATATCCCTGCAAGCTTGAAGCAGGTACTATTTCCCGTGAGGTATACGGCGATGAGCTTATTTATGAAAGACACCGCCACCGCTATGAGTTCAACAACGTATTCCGCAAGCAACTGACAGAGAGCGGTCTTGTTATCGCAGGTCAGTCACCCGACGGAAAGCTTGTTGAAATAGTTGAGCTTCCGAGAAGCGTTCACCCCTGGTTCGTGGCTGTTCAGTTCCACCCCGAATTCAAGTCACGTCCCAACAGATCGCACCCCTTATTCAAGGACTTTATAAGAGCGTCGCTTGAACAGGCAAACAAGTAAAGAACGAACAATAACTGCCCGTGAAAGCGGGCGGTTATATTCATATTACGGGATATTTTACATTCCCTTTACACCTTCAGACCGTATTTAATCCATTAAAAGAGGTAATTTATGACAGACAGCAACGTTTATGATAACCGTGAATTATCGTGGCTGAAATTCAATCAGCGTGTACTTGAAGAAGCGCAGGACGTAAATGTTCCGCTCTTTGAAAGAATGAGGTTTATCTCAATATTCACAAGCAACCTTGACGAATTCTTTATGGTCCGTGTCGGCTCACTGTATGATCAGGATCTGGTAGACCCTAGCAAGTGCGAGAACAAGACGGGTATGACCGCCGCAAGACAGCTTAAGGAAATTGCACGCAGGGTAAAGGATCTGCTCTATATTAAGGACTGCGCCTTTTCAGAGGTTTCGGCAAAGCTCAGCGAGTATGCCGAGCTTAAAAAGCCCGCCGACCTTAAAGGCGACGATAAGCTGTTCTTAAGGCTGTATTTCGAAAGAGAAATTCTCCCTTTGCTTTCGCCGAGCATTATAGACAAGAACCACCCGTTCCCGTTCTTAAAAAACAGAGCGATATATATCGGCACTCTGCTCAAAAGCAAAAACGAGGAAAAGAAAAAACAGCTTGTGGGAATATTAAGTGCGGAATGCGACAGGGATTTCCCCCGTGTTATTTTCCTGCCCGGTCAGAATCTGAGATATGTTCTGGCGGAGGATGTGATATTGCATTACATTGATACCCTGTTCCCGAATTTCTTTGTTGAAAACCGCTGTATCATGCGTGTTACGAGAAATGCCGACATTGACGTGAACGAGGCTCTTTACGATCACGATATGGACTTCAGAAACGTAATGGAAGAACTGTGCCGCAAGAGAAAGAAGCTGATGCCGGTAAGAGCCGAGTTTTCATACGATGCTTCACCGGAACTTGTAAAGCGTATGCTTGATTATCTTGAGCTGTCAGACAGCTTCTCGTTTATGCAGAGCTGTCCTCTTGATTTCGGCTTTATGTCCGCACTTGAGGATAAGCTCGAAAACAGGAGCGAGCTTTTCTACAATCAGGTTTCTCCGCAGAATTCAATAATGGTAAACCCTTACGAGAGTATGTTCGCCCAGCTTTCACAGCACGATATACTTCTGTCGTACCCCTACAACAAATTCAAGAACTTCCTGCGTCTGCTTGATGAGGCGGCTGACGATCCTTACGTTTCTTCTATAAAGATAACACTTTACCGTGTCGCAAGAAACAGCGAGATCGTAAGCGCTCTCATAAGAGCCGCCGAAAACGGCAAACAGGTAATGGCGCTTGTTGAGCTTCGTGCCAGATTTGACGAGGAAAACAACATCGGCTGGAGCAAGAAGATGGAGGAGGCAGGCGTTAAGATAATATACGGTCTTGACGCTCTGAAGGTACACTCAAAGCTGCTGCTGATAACACGCAAGCAAGGAAGCAACATCAGATATTATACTCAGATTGGCACAGGTAACTATAACGAGAAAACCTCACGTCTTTACACCGACCTTACGCTGATGACATCGGATAAGGACATAGGTGCGGACGCAAGCACCGTGTTCAATGCACTGTCGCTCGGCACGACAGTTGAGAGCAGTACAACACTGCTTGTTGCACCGAAATGCCTCAAGTCACGCATTGTGGAAATGATCGACAACGAGATAACTTACGGTACTAACGGCTATATCGGCCTTAAAATGAACTCGCTCACCGACAAGGATATTATAGATAAGCTGATAGAGGCAAGCTGTCAGGGAGTAAAGATAGAACTGATAATAAGAGGTATCTGCTGTCTTATCGCAGGAGTGCCGGGTTACACCGAAAACATATCGGTCATTTCAATAGTCGGACGTTTCCTTGAACACAGCCGTATCTATATTTTCGGCAAGGGCGAACGCAGGAAGGTATATATTTCCTCCGCAGACTTTATGACAAGAAATACCGAGCGACGTGTAGAGGTTGCCGTACCGCTGAAGGATAAGATAATTTCCGATAAGGCGGTAGATATATTCAACACGATGCTCAAGGATAATGTCAAGGCTCGTGTTCAGGGAAGCGACGGAATCTACCGCCGTAAAAAAGCTATGCCGGGCGAGGAACACATAGAGGTACACAAACTGTTCTATGAACGTGCGTATCAGGAAGCCGAGCAGGCACAAAAACTCTATAAAGAGCCGAGAAAGTCACTCTTTGCAAGAATCCGTGCAAGACTGCAAAGTAAATAACCGATAAAACTAAAGCGGAGCAGATTTCCATCTGCTCCGCTTTTATTTTATCTTTTTCTGCTTACTGCACAAGATCCCCGTATACAATGCCGAGTCCTACTGTGCTCATATAAACTCTGCCGTATTTGTTCATATCGCCTACAACAAAATATCCGTTGCCGGGGCCGCCGAACTGATGCTGATCATCGCTTACCTTGCTCCATGTCTTACCCTCGTCCTCAGACCAGTAAAGGCCTATGGAATCATCGTTAGTGGGCTTGCCCCATACGAATATGGTATAAGGATCGCTGTCCGTCTTGCCCTTGCCAAGACCTACCGCCAGACAAGCAGCTAAAGAATCCATTCTTGTGAATGTTTTGCCGTTATCTGTTGATACCTGAAGTCCCATTGAAGGATAGTATACAACGCCCTCCTTGCCGGGTGCGACCACAGGTCTTGCCGCAGTGAATACAGAAAGCGTCATATTCTGAGTAAATGTCTTTCCGCCGTCCTCGCTGTAGAAGAACGCACCGCCGCTTGCGGCATATACATAATCGGGGTTTACGGGGTCGCAGATGATTTTCTTTGAACCTACTCCGCCCTCGCTCTTTGTCCAGGTCTTGCCTTGATCGTCGGAATAGTAGATGCTGCTGTCGTTTCCGGGTGCCCAGAAGAATCTCTTTCCGTCAGCAGAAACTGCCACATAGCCGCCGTAAGCGATCTTTCCGCTCTCAAGCGGCGAAACGGTAACATTCACCCATTTCTTGCCTGCGTCAAGAGTATACCAGAAGCCCGGCTTTTCTTCACTGCCGCCGCACTTTACCCATATATCAGTTGCCTTTGCCGCTATCGCAAGACCGGTCATTGAGCCTGCAACGCTGTTGTGTACCATACCGTATTCTTCGGCACTATCCTGTACAAAACCGTCATAGTCGCCTATAACGCTTACCAGCTTACCGCCGGGTATGCTGATTATATCATACGGAACAGTTTCTTCTATGCCCTTTGAGAAGAAGTAGAATTCGGGGCTTTCATCCCATATATTGTCGCAGGTGAACACGCCGTTACCCGATACCACCATTATCTTATTTGTGTTATTGGGATCAATAGCCATTGAACTGCACCAGTGCATAGACGCTGTCGAGATCCACTCTACTCCGCCGTCACTCATCTTCATCTTATCATTAAGAAGCGTCCAGTTCTTGCCGCCGTCCGTAGTAACATAGAATTCATCACCGTACTGACCGTTTGGCTGAGGAACATATATGTTCTCTGTGCAGGCAACCATTCTGTCGGGATTCGAGGGATCTATAACCACATCACCGAAACTCTTTTTTGCAGGAGAAATATCTGTCAACGAATCGTTCGACATATCGAGAATTCTTACGCCGCCGCTTGTTCTGTTGTTGTTCCACGGACCTTCGGTATTGGCATAGGTAATGACGATCTTACCGTCACCGTTGTACTTCATTCTCTGAACCATGATTCCCTTAGGTGCGCCCGAAACGGCTGTCCAGGTAGCACCGCCGTCCGTTGACTTATAGAGGTTATCCTCCTTGACTCTTGAGATTGCCGCATATATCGTTGTGCAGGCACTGTCATCGCCCGACTTGGGGTCGATTATGATACTGCATATACCGTTGCCGTTTGATGTTGTCGTCTTTGTTCCCATATCAAGCGCAGTGAACGTTTTTCCGCCATCAGTCGACTTTATCATACCGCCTGTTCTTCCGCCGACATATACTATATCGCTGTTCTTGGGGTCAACCGCAATACGCTCGCCGTTTCCTCTGCCCATACCGTTTCCGTGTGCCTTTATCATATCCGTAAGGTCGGTACGGTTCCACGTTTTGCCGTAATCATCGGAGTATAAGAGGCAGGTTTTGCCGTTGCTGAAATACTCCGTGCCTGCAAGCATATATACCTTGTTAGGATCTTTTTCTCCGAATGCAAGACCGTCTATACCGAGCAGACCTCTGTCTTCCTCGCTTATATCGTAAGACATGGATTCCCACTTCTGAGTATCCTTATTATAACGGTATGCACCGCCGACGTCTGTACGGGCATAATATAAGCCCTGCTCACTTGTTGCAAATACGCCGCTTACAAATCCGCCGCCGCCCATAGCTACCTGGCTGAACGTAAACTGTGCTTGTGCTGTTGCCGAATTGCCTCCCGATGTTGTATTATCGCTTGTCATACTGCTGTCACCACTGCCCGATGAGGTCACGTCGCCGCTTGACGATGTTCCCGAATTATCGTTTCCGTTACAGCCTGCGGCACATATTGCCGTTGCTACCGCAAGTATGACCGCTGTTATTTTTCTGTACTTCATTTCTTGTTCCTTTCTTGTTAAAGCAGGCTTGCTTAATTTTTGTGTAAACCTTTACACAAGTATTATGCACCATTTAAGTTAAATTTGCAAGACTTGTTTTGCTATTTTGTGAATTTGTGATAAATCCTCGTAGCCACTATTGGTGATAATCACGGATTTTGCAGCAAGCAAAATATGGACGTGACTTTTGTGTGCTTATATAGTATAATCTTAATGTAATCGAATACAAGCCCTGTCTTATCACGTTTACGGCAGGCAAACGGAAATGGAAAAGGAAAAGAAAAATGAAAAAACGTATCATCTCCCTTGTCTTATGTGCGTCAGTAATAATATCTGCCTGCGGCTGCAGTGCCGATAACGGCACATTGTCAGCCGACAGTTCATCATCAGCTTCGACAGTGTCTTCTGCAGAAACCGCATCGCAGGATACCGCCTCGTCAGGTGCTTCTGATAAAACAAGCTCCGACGAGCAAAACAGTTCGTCATCGGACAGCTCAGACAAGCAGGACAGCTCATCTGATGCTTCTTCCGAAACGTCAAAGCCTTCGACAAACAAGCAGGAAAGCAGTTCTTCTGCCATTACGTCAAGCAAGCCCGCAAACAACACAGGTTCAGCAACAAGCAAGCCTGCGTCTGCAACCGCCGCCGATACCACCAAAAAGCCTTCCGCAACGACTACCACAACAACAGTAAAGCAGACTGACGACAAGCCGCTGAACTTTTCGAAAACCTATGAAGCGGAAAACGGAAAGCTGTCAAACGATATGTCCGTCATATCCGACAGCAACGCATCCGGCGGAAAATCGGTAGGAAAGTTTGAAAATGACCGCTCCTACTGCCAGATTAGTATAACCGTTCCTGCCGATGCGGTTTATGATATTGTGATACGCTCAAAGGCTATCGGCGGTTCCAAAGAAAACGACATTTATGCCGATGGTAAGAAGGTAGGCACTTTCACCAGTGAGAACAATAAATTCTCGGATTACACCGTAAGTGCGGTAAGCCTTACAAAAGGCGACCACAATATCCGTATAATCAAGTCATGGGGCTGGATAGAGCTTGATAAAATAACAGTAAAGACGGGTGCAAAAATAAGCAACAGCACCTATAACGTCACATCTTCGCTTGTAAACCGAAATGCCACCGCAAACACAAAGAAGCTGTACAGTTTCCTTAAGGACAGCTACGGAAAATATGTAATCACAGGTCAGCAGTGTGACGGCGGAATAAACGGCAACGAATTCAAAGCGATAAAAAATCTTACCGGCGACTACCCCGCCCTGCTCGGACTCGATCTGATGGACTACACTCCGTCAAGAACAGCATTCGGCGCATCATCCTCCGCTGTCGAAAAGGCGATAGAATTTGCAAACAAGGGCGGTATCGTAACATTGTGCTGGCACTGGAACGCTCCGACCGAATACCTTAACAGCACCGCCAACAGTTCTGACGGCTGGTGGGGCGGATTCTACACCAAGAGCAGCAAATTCGATATAGCAAAAGTAATGAACGGACAGGATGCAAAAGGAAAGGAACTGCTTGACCGTGACATCAAGGAAATAGCTAAGCAGTTAAAGCGTCTTGAAAAAGCAGGCGTACCGGTTATATGGCGACCTTTGCACGAGGCTTCCGGCGGCTGGTTCTGGTGGGGCGCAAAAGGCTCAGACGCTTACAAAAAGCTGTGGAAATACCTTTATAACGAGCTTACGAATACATACGGCTGTAACAATCTCATCTGGGTCTATAACGGTCAGAGCGCCGACTGGTATCCGGGTGACGAATATGTTGATATTGTAGGCGAGGACATCTATCCCGGAAATCACGTCTACGATCCTCAGGTAAGCCGTTTCAAGCAGGCGATAAGCTACGGCAGTAAAACAAAGATAACGGCTCTCACAGAAAACGGCTGTATCTTTGATATAGATTCCGCCGTGAGCATAAACGCACTGTGGTGCTGGTTCATGACATGGGGCGGCGAGTTTACTGTTAACGGCAGTAATTACAGTGAAAAATACACTGAAAAATCGGTCATAAAGAAAATGTACGCAAGCAAGTATTCTTTAACTCTCGGATCGCTTCCGAAAATCTATTGATATAAGCTGAAAACGCTCCGACAGGCGAACACCTGTCGGAGCGTTTTTGTTACCGTTTTTAGCTTACGATATTTTTGATATAATTATCATACCATAAGCGAGCATATCTTGTTGCTGTACTCAACGGGGTCTTCTATAGGCATACCCTCAACAAGAAGCGCCTGATCGTACAGAATCTCACTGTATGTTTTCAGCTTATCCTTATCCGTTTCATACAGCTTTTTCAGCGTTTCATAGATAGGATGCTCTGCATTTATCTCCAGTACCTTTTCAGCCTTTGCGTCATGCTCTGCGGGCATCTGGCTGAGCACCTTCTCCATCTCTATTGAAAGCAGACCGTCACTGGTCAGGCATACTGCATGGGACTTCAGTATCTTTGACAGTCTTACATCCTTTACCTTACCGCCGAGTGATTCCTTCATGAAAGCAAACATATCCTTGCTTTCCTCAGCCTTAGCCTTCATTTCTTCCTTTTCTTCGGGAGTTTCAAGGTCAAGGTCGCCTGCGGATACTGACTTGAACTGCTTTTCGTTATAATCGACCATCATCTGTAAAGCAAACTCGTCAACGCTGTCGATAAGATAAAGTATCTCGTAGCCCTTATCCTTTACAAGCTCGGTCTGAGGGAGCTTGTCTATCTTATCGACCGTTTCGCCGCTTGCAAAGTAGATGTACTTCTGATCCTCCTTCATTCTTGAAACATATTCTTCAAGAGTTACGAGCTTCTTTTCGTATGATGAATAGAACAGCAACAGATCCTTAAGCAATTCCTTGCCTGCGCCGAAGCCGTTGTATACGCCGAACTTTATCTGAAGGCCGAATGCCTTCCAGAACTTTTCGTATCTCTCACGGTCGTTGCGGAGCATCTTTGTAAGCTCGTTCTTGATAGAACGCTCAAGGCTCTTTTCGATTATCTTGAGCTGTCTGTCGTGCTGTAACATTTCACGGGAGATATTGAGCGACAGATCCGCAGAGTCAACAAGACCCTTTACGAAACTGAAATAGTCGGGGAGCAGATCAGGACACTTATCCATTATAAGAACGCCGTTCGAATAAAGCTGTAAGCCCTTTTCATAGTCCTTTGAATAGTAGTCGAATGGAGCTTTTGACGGAATGTACATCAGCGCATTATATGTTGCTGTACCCTCTGTCTTTGTGTGGATATGTGCGATAGGATCGTCATAGTCGAAGAACTTTTCCTTGTAGAACTGATTATAGTCCTCGTCTTTAAGCTCCGACTTGCTCTTGTTCCAGATAGGCACCATACTGTTGAGAGTTTCTATCTCGGTGTGTGTTTCATACTCGTTCTCGGTACCTTCCTTGAGGTGCTGATGGCTTACCTCCATCCTGATAGGATAACGGATATAGTCGGAATACTTCTTTACTATCATACGGAGCTTGTAGTCCTGCAGATACTCGTCGTACTCCTCTTCTTCGGTATTTTCCTTTATCTTAAGGGTTATCTTTGTGCCGACATCATCCTTGTCACAGTCTGTGATAGTATAACCGTCTACACCCTGCGAATACCACTTATATGCCTGCTCACTGCCGTAAGCCTTAGACTCGACAGTAACCTCAGACGCTACCATAAAAGCAGAGTAGAAGCCTACACCGAACTGACCGATAACATTTATGTCGTCCTTTTCTGTATCGGTATTGTCGTTCTTGAATTTGAATGAACCGCTGTTTGCGATAACACCGAGATTATTTTCAAGCTCGTCCTTTGTCATACCGATACCGTTATCGGTAATTGTTATAAGACGGTTTTCCTTGTCGACCGCAAGGTCTATGCCGAGGTCTTTTCTCTCTATGCCGAGATTTTCCGTCAATGACTTGAAATACAGCTTGTCAAGCGCATCGCTTGCATTTGAAATAAGCTCACGCAGAAATATCTCCTTATGAGTGTAGATCGAATTGATCATCATATCAAGCAAACGCTTTGATTCTGCCTTGAATGCCTTTTTTGCCATAAAAATCATTTCCTTTCTATGCCTGCGCCTTATCTTAGCGGCGATAATACTGAATTTACACCGATCACAACCGGTTTAGCACTCTATCACTCTGAGTGCTAAAATATATTATAACACTATTTTTATATTTGTCAAGAGGTGTTTTAAAAATGTTTGTAATTAAAACAAATCCGTGATTTCAAGCGGAAATTTTAACATCGGCTATTGACAATTGTTCATTTTTGAACTATAATTATATTGTTCAAATTTGAACAATATCATCTTTCGACAGAAAGGACAGCATATGACTACAAGCAGCTTCTGGAATTTCATCTCTGCCGCAGAGGACGAATACAGCGTGTACAGAAAGCGCATTATGGCAAAGTTTTCTCTCTCAGCCGCAGAAACGGATATAATTATGTTCCTTGCGAACAACCCCGACTATGACACGGCGGCGGATATTTCAAAGGTCCGCCGTATACTGAAATCGCAGGTTTCGGTTTCTGTAAAATCACTGTGCGAAAAGGGCTTGCTGACAGGTACTTATAAGGACGGAAACAAAAAAAGCGTGCATCTTTCACTGACGGAAAAGGCAAAGCCTGTGGTCACATACGGCAAAAAGGAACAAAGCGATTTTGCGGCTGTTCTGTTTGACGGATTTACAGATGAAGAAATCGCCGCATTTGAAAGATACCATATTAAAATACTGGACAATATAAGCAGAAAAAGGAGCGAGAAATAATGCAATATCTTATAACGACCGCCGTTTGTCTGCTTGCAGGTCTCGGCGCAGGTCTTGGAACAGGGTTTGCCGGTATGAGTGCGGCGGCGGTAATCACACCTATGCTTGTTACATTTCTCGGTATAGAGCCGTATACCGCTGTCGGAATCGCCCTTGCCTCAGATGTTCTGGCAAGTGCCGTATCGGCTTACACATACGGAAAGAACAAAAACCTTGATATTAAAAACGGGCTTGTGATGATGATAACAGTGCTTATTTTCACGGTTGTCGGCAGTTTCGTTTCAAGCCTTGTGCCGTCGGTTGCAATGGGCAATTTCTCGGTATTCATGACGCTTTTGCTCGGCATTAAATTCATAGTAAGACCTGTAATGACCACAAAAGCCGATATGAGCGCAAGATCCGCAAAATCAGTATTGATAAAGTCTATCATCTGCGGTATTATGGTCGGCTTCATCTGCGGCTTCATCGGTGCGGGCGGCGGTATGATGATGCTCCTCCTGCTTACAAGCGTAATGGGCTATGAGCTTAAGACCGCTATAGGCACAAGCGTATTTATTATGACATTCACTGCGCTTACAGGCTCTGTTTCGCACTTTGCGATAGGCGGACTTCCGGATATGCTCCCGTTCATCCTCTGCATAATCTTCACGCTTATCTTTGCAAGAATAGCCGCAAAGATAGCGAATAAGGCAAGTCCCGAAACGCTTAACCGTGTGACCGGCATTATCCTTGTAATACTGGGAATTGTAGTTCTCGGCTTTTCACTGATTAAATAAATCCGGCAAATAAATATAACTAAAGCCACGATGATAAAAAATCGTGGCTTTGATATTACTGTACCTCTACCTCAGGCATTTCTTTCGTTTCATCCTTCTGTAAAGCTTTCTTCTCTCTGAATATAAGCGAGAAAACAGCTCTTACAACAGGACCCGCAAAAAAGAGTTGCCAGCACAGAGCCATAGGAAAATTGGTTATCGTTGTCTGAATCCACACCGCAATAACTTCGCTTCCCGCATTTTTGAACAAAAGAGTTGCGGCAAGGCTCATAAGCGGACACATAAAGATAACTGAAATAACCGAGATACCGAGAACTACGAAAAACGGATTATCACGTTCAGGATTAATTATTTTAAAAGTCTTGTACTTTGCTATCCTGCCGACTAAAAAAATATCAAGCACGAAAGCAATAGGTCCCATTATCACAAGCTCTTTGAAAGCAAGCAAAAACACTTCATTTGTCATACCGCCGATATTCAGTGCTATATTATAGCATATCATGGCGTATACCATAACGAACACCATCATAACGGTAAACACGATTTCCTGAAATAAGTTTTTTGGCATAAAAAATTCCTCCTGATAATAACAATTTGCACTTTATTGTGTTGTTCGTTATCATCCGGGGGATGTGCGTTTCCAATTAGACCAATATTCTTTTTACGTTATAGATTTTAACATATTCCGTACCCATAGTCAATAGTGAAGTGAAACGAAAAAAGCACCGCTTTGGCGGTGCCTTTTTGTATACATATCACTTTTCCTTTTTACACTTTCTCGCTTCTGAATCTTCCGACAACATTTGCATTCTTGTCAATGTTTACCTCGAATCTCAGCGTACACGGCGAATAGTGAACATTTTCGCCCTCCGCAATAACCTCATAGAAGAATGCCAGAGCGCCTCCGTCCTCCATACGTCTTACTGCGCACTTGCAGAAGCCTTCAGCGATTGCCCTCTTTACATAAGGTATATCACGGTCGTATGTACAGAAATTGTCCTCCGTAACGGGAATATTAACATCCCCGTCAGAACAGCTGTTTTCTCTCAGCATAGTTTCAAGCGGTGATACTTTCTTACGGCTGAATTCCGCAAACGGAGCTTTCTTAGCAATTTCGCCCTTTCTTGCAGGGTGTCCGTTTATTTTCCAGCACGGACGTGTAACAACGACCGTTTCTCCTATATGGAAATCATTGTTGAGATGCTCGCTCTGCGCCGAATAGAAATCAAGCGTATCCTTGTCTATCACAACCTCTTTTGCCTTATCACGCACTATTCCGACAAGCTCAAGCATAGAGAGCAGTTCGCCTGCCTTTTCCATGCACTTTTCATCGCTCCATATCTCATAATTGCGGAAGTTGTTTCTCCAGTACGTCTTTATCGGCAAATCGCCTATAAGCGCCTGTATCCTCATTTCCCAGTCGAACAGTATACCGCTCTTACTGCGTATCTTGTTCTCCTTGATGGCATTGAGCGGTTCAAGCAGCTGTGCAAACGATGCGATATTATCCGCAATATCCTGCGCTATGTACTTTCTTGTATCGCTGGTCTTCTTTTTCTCGTTTTCTTCCTCAATCTTTTCATCGCTGTACTTGTCGAAATCGTCCTGTCCGCCGTCAGCCGTATCGAACAGTGAAAATACCTCTGATGGATCGTTAAATGTTTTCTTTACCTCAGGCTCATCATCCATAAGCAGATTTCCGAACAGATCCTCTACCTCGGCAACATTCTCATCGTGCTTTTCTTCGGTAAGCTGTACAGGCGTATATGCTTCGTCCGGCAAATCGAAGAAGTCCATAGTTCTCGGCTTTTCGTCAGCGTCAATCGGCTCGTCCGGAGTTTCGGACAGCTCATCGGATAATGTACTTTCCTCAAAAATACCGCTTGTCTGTTCAAGATCGTCGTCCGAAATATCTTCGATGCTTCCGGTGCTTCCGGCGCTTCCGGTGCTGTCAGCGGTTTCGGATATTCCTATAAAGTCGCCAAATTCTTTCAATGCATCCTCTACAGACTCGGCTGTACGAACAGAAGAAACAGGCTCGCTTGCGGTTTCCTCTGCCATTATAGCGTGGAACTGTTCTTCAAGCGACTTTTCTTCGCTGTCGGCGGTTTCTTCCTGCTCGGCTATTTCTTCAAGAGCCTTTACTGCGTCCTCGACAGGCTCGCTTATGGGTTCTTCGGTAGCGATGTCATTTTGTTCATCGTCAATTTTGCTGTCGGCGGTTTCTTCCTGCTCGGCTATTTCTTCAAAAGCCTTTACTGCGTCCTCGACAGGCTCGCTTGCGGCTTCTTCGGTAGCAGTGTCATTTTGTTCGCTGTCGATTTCAGTTTCGCTGTCGGCAGTTTCTTCCTGCTCGGCGATTTCTTCGAAAGCCTTTACCGCATCCTCGACAGGCTCGCTTACGGCTTCTTCGGTGGCAGTGTCATTTTGTTCATCGTCAATTACAGCTTCACTGTCAGCAGTTTCTTCCTGCTCGGCGAGTTCTTCGAAAGCCTTTACCGCATCCTCGACAGGCTCGCTTGCGGCTTCTTCGGTAGCAGTATCATTTTGTTCGCTGTCGGCAGTTTCTTCCTGCTGTGCGATTTCCTCAAAAGCCTTTACTGCGTCCTCGACAGGCTCGCTTACGGCTTCTTCGGTGGCAGTGTCATTTTGTTTGCTTTCGGTTTCGCTGTCGGCAGTTTCTGCCTGCTCGGCTATTTCTTCAAAAGCCTTTACCGCATCCTCGACAGGCTCGCTTGCGGCTTCTTCGGTAGCGGTGTCATTTTGTTCGCTGTCAATTTCAGCTTCGCTGTCGGCGGTTTCTTCCTGCTCGGCTATTTCTTCAAAAGCCTTTACTGCGTCCTCAACAGGCTCGCTTACAGCTTCTTCGGCGGCAATGTCATTTTGTTCGCTTTCAGCTTCGCTGTCGGCGGTTTCTTCCTGCTCGGCGATTTCTTCAAGAGCCTTTACTGCATCCTCGACAGGCTCGCTTACGGATTCTTCGGTAGCAATGTCATTTTGTTCGCTGTCAATTTCGCTGTCGGCGGTTTCTTCCTGCTCGGCGATTTCTTCAAATGCCTTTACTGCATCCTCGACAGGCTCGCTTACAGCTTCTTCGGTAGCGGTGTCATTTTGTTCGCTGTCAATTTCAGTTTCAATGTCGGCAGTTTCTTCCTGCTCGGCTATTTCTTCAAATGCCTTTACAGCGTCCTCGACAGGCTCGCTTACAGGTCCTTCGGTAGCAGTGTCATTTTGTTCATCGTCAATTTCGCTGTCGGCGGTTTCTTCCTGCTCGGCGATTTCTTCGAAAGCCTTTACTGCGTCCTCAACAGGCTCGCTTGCATATAAATCGAAAATGCTCTCATCAACAGGCAGATTTACATCTTCAATTTCTTCATTATCCTGTATAACAGACGGCATTTCTGCAAGCTCCTGAACCGCATTTGCTATCGGAGCGGATGTCATTATCCCCTTTTCAAGCAGCATCTGCTTCGGCATTCCGGCTTGCTCGTCAAAATTTTCCTCAACTGCCGTTGCCGTTACTGCGGATAAGGCTTCTTCCGCTGTATCCTCAGCTTTTTTGCCGCTTTTGCCTGCATCCTCGCCTTCATTACCGACGGACGATTCAAGCCTGTTGAAATGGTCGAATACACGTTCAAAGCTGACACCGGTATCGTCGTCATCTTCACTCTGAGTAAATGTAAAACTTACAGGTGCTATCTCAGGCTCGGTTTCGGTTTCGCCGCTATCCCTTTCGGACATGGGCTTATACCGGCGTACAGCCTCATCAATGCGGCTGTTTATCGCATTGGTCTGTTCTTCCTCGCTTATAGGCTTTCTGATTATCTCCTTATGAGTTACCCCGCCGTTTTTCCATACGGTCAGGCTTTTCTTTCTGAGCGGAGTCTGTGTTTCCTCCAGCTTTTTCTTGGCGTATACAGCCGCACCTACGGCAGCCGCCGCACCTACAGCGGCAACAATCGCCTTACTTATCTTCATATATTATCAACCTCCCGGCTAACGCCGAAATATTATTCAACACTCTTGAGTGCCTCGACCATATTGACCTTCATAAGCCGTCTGTGCATAAACAGCATTACTATCACGGCGAAGCATATCGTTATAAGACCCGAGAATACAAAGCTCATCGGATGCACCGTTCTGCCGAACATAACCATATCAATTTCAGCCGTCTTTACAACAAAGTCAACAAGGAATCTTCCGAATATCATACCTGCCACTGTTCCTATAAGGGTAAGTATCACCGTTTCCCTGAACACATACATAGACACTTCCTTATCATAGAAGCCAAGCACCTTGAGCGATGCGATCTCTCTTATACGCTCGTTTATATTGATGTTCGTAAGATTATAAAGCACGATGAACGCAAGCGCACCTGCACTCACTATAAGAACCACTATTACAAAAAGCAGTGATTTGAGCATAGAACTGAATGTTCCTGCAACGCTTGTCTTGAAGCTTACTCCCATAACTCCGTCTATCTTCATAAGCTCCTGTGCAAGCTCGTCCCTGTCACTTTCGGTCATATCGTCGCCGTCCTCAGAGTTGAAGAAGAAGCAGTTATACGGCAGTCCTTCCTCGCCGCTAAGCTCCTTGTACAGCTTTTCCGTGATATACACATAGTGATGGGCGTAGTTTTCGCATATCTCGGTTACCGTAGCAGTAACTCGCTTCGTTTCCGACAAAGCTATCGTTACCGTATCGCCCTTCTTTATACCGCCGAGCAAAGATGCCAGCTTCTCGTTTATTATAACACCGTCGTCGGTTACCGTGTACTGTTCGCCTGTCCGTCTGTCCTTTACCGTCACAAACTGTGCGATGGTTTCGTTGTCCGCTCCGCCGAATATATACGCTTCTGTGCTTTTCTTGCCGTTATATACCGTTATCTGCTTTTGATATATCTTGTTGCCCTCGCAGTCATAACGCTCAAGCATCTTTTCTATCTTTGCCGTTTGTTCATCGGTCACTGTATTGTCATAAGCGGTAATACCGGTATAATTGCTTATCTCGCCGAACTGCTTTTGCAGAATATCGTTTACGCTGTCATACACGCCGAATCCCGTCAACACAAGCGCCGTACAACCTGCAATGCCCACTATCGTCATAAGCATTCTTCTCTTATAGCGGAATATATTACGCATCGTTACCTTATAGCTGAACGAAAGCCTGTTCCATATAAAGCCTATGCGTTCAAGCAGTATCTTCTTACCGCTCTTTGGTGTTTTCGGCCGCATAAGCGCCGCAGGACAGTCGTGAAGTATGCCGCCGCACGAGAAATAGACCGTAACAGCAGTAAGCAGTACAGCCACTCCTGTGGTACATATCATAAGTATATAGTCATACGGCAGAAGAATATCGGGGATAACGTACATCATTCCGTATGCGGTAATAATGATCGCCGGGAATATCTTCATTCCCACAAGCATACCCGATACAGCGCCCGCCGTTGCCGCTGTCAGTGCATAAAGCAGATATTTGAATATAATAGCGCCGTTTTTATAGCCGAGCGCCTTGAGCGTTCCTATCTGAGTACGCTGTTCCTCTACCATTCGTGTCATCGTGGTAAGACATACAAGCGCCGCCACCATTACAAAGAACAGGGGGAACACCATAGCTATATTGCCTATTCTTTCGGCATTCTGACCGTATTCACTGTAGCCCGGGTTATCATCACGGGTAAACAGATACCACTCCGGTCTGCTCGTCTTTTCGAGCTTTTCCCTGCCATCGTCTATCTTCTTCTGAGCATCGGCAAACTGCTTGTCCGCATCGGTTTTTGCCGTTTCAAGAGCCGTCTTGCCCTCGTTATATTCCTTCAGACCCTTTTCATAATCGGCATAATTCTTGTCATACTCCGCTTTACCGCTGTCATACTTTGCCTTGCCCGAAACATACTGTGCGTATCCTGCATCATACTGCGCCTTCCCTGCGTCATACTGCGCCTTTGCACTTTCGTACTGTGCAAGTCCGCTTGTGTACTGAGAATATCCGTCCTCGTACTGTTTTTTTCCGTCCTCATATTTGGCATAACCGATTTCGTACTGCAGCTTTCCGTCATTATATTGCTTAAGCCCGTCATTATACTGTGCAAGTCCGCTCTCATACTGTTTCTTCTGCTTGTCAAGCTCCGCCTGCGAGCTGTCGAGCAGTTTTATGCCGGCATTATACGCCTCTTTGGTGATATTGCCCTTCTTGTAGGATTCCTCCAGCGTATCACGGCTCGTATTTATCATTGCCTGCTGACTTGTTATCTTTGCGTTTGCATCGTCAAGCTGAGCCTTGCTCGACTTTAGCTGTGAGTCTGCATTTTCAAGCTGTATTTTAGCCGTAACAAGCTGTATATAGCTTTCATCAAGCGTTTTCTTTCCGCTTTCAAGCTGCAGCTTCGTTTCGTCCAGTTTTTTCTTTGTACTGTCAAGCACCTCTTTTGTCGCCGTCAGAGTAGCCCCGTTTGTGTCAAGCTCCTTTTTTGCCTCATCAAGCTGTTTTTTCGATTCATCAAGCGTTTTCTTGCCGCTTTCAAGCTGAGGCTTTGCTTCGTCAAGCTGTTTTTTTGCGTCAGACAGCTTCTTTTCGTTTTTCTCTATTTCTGCGTATGCTTCGCTCTTCTTTTTATCAAGCTCCTTCTGCCCATCGTCAAGTTCCTTCTTTGCATCGCCTGCTATTTCGTCAAAACGCTCTTCTTCTCTTACATCCGCTATTTTCTGTATCTTCTTTTCAAGAGCGTCACGGGCGTCCTCATATTCATCGCTGTAACAGCTGTACTGCCTTAGTTCGTCCGAGTTTATCATGACCTGAGTATATACCTCTGTCTTGAAACAGCTTTCCGGTATATAGCATATCATATAGACTGAACCGCTTCCTATGGTCGTGTTTCCACGCTCCACGTCAGATATATACATAGGCGATGCGAATTTTCCGACTATAGTAAATTCCTTGACCGACAAAGTTCCGTCTATATCCGTGTCTTCATCGCCGCACAGTGTCAGCTTGTCCCCGACTTTATAATGAGCAAGCAGTTTACCGCTGTCGATAACGCACTCGTTTTCTTCTTCGGGAAGTCTGCCGTCAACTATCTGTAAAGAGCTGTACGGATTGTTTTCGCCCGTTTTGTCAAGAGAATATACCCTTGCGACCTTCTTTTCGCCCGAATCCGTGTTGACGTATGCGTCCGTGAAATATCCTGGATAAACATCAACATCCGGAAGTCCTTTTTTCAAAGCGTCTATATCGTTATCGTCAAATCCGTATGTAGATACCAGCCTGATATCCGACAGGGAAGTCCTGTCGTAATAATGATCCGACGATACCTTCATCGCAGGAGCGCTCTGCAGAAGTCCCGCAAAAAATCCTGTGCCGATAGCGATTATACCGAATATCGAAAGAAAACGGCTTTTCGTTTTCTTCATCTCGGCAAACGCATTTTTCAGCATTGCATTTTTCATATCCGTTCCCTTTCCCCGCTTACCACTCTATTTCTTCAACGGGTGTCGGATGCTCGTTTACAACTATTTCGCTCACCTTACTGCTTTTCATGTGTATAACCCTGTCAGCCATAGGGCATATCGCCGTATTATGCGTTACGAGTATTACAGTCATATTTTCACTGCGGCAGGTGTCCTGAAGTAATTTCAGTATCATCTTGCCGGTGTTGTAATCGAGCGCACCCGTAGGTTCGTCGCACAGCAGCAGCTTGGGCTTTTTCGCAAGCGCTCTCGCTATAGCCACTCTCTGCTGTTCACCGCCCGAAAGCTGAGCCGGGAAGTTGTTTATTCTGTCGGTAAGTCCGACCTTTTCCAGTATCTCTACAGCAGGGATATAGTCCTCCACCGTCTGAGTAGACAGCTCAATATTCTCCTTTGCCGTAAGGTTCGGGATGAGATTATAGAACTGGAATATAAAACCTATATCGTATCTTCTGTAGTCGATAAGCTCTTTTCTGCTGTAACCGCTTATCTTACTTCCGTCTACATAAAAACTGCCCGATGTAGCGGTATCCATACCGCCCAGTATATTAAGTACCGTAGTCTTGCCCGAACCGCTCGGTCCTACGATTATTGCAAATTCGCCCTTTTCAATGTCAAAGCTGACCTTATCGTTTGCGTTGATTATTATATCGCCCATACGGTACTGCTTTGTAATATCGCTCAGCGTAACAAAACTCATTGTAATTCCTTGCAACCTTTCGTCCGTTGTTTCCTGAAATCGTCACTCTATTAAATTATACCATTTTTCACGGTACAATTCAACAGCCGTTCTATATTTATTTATAGTGTATTCCGACATTTTTAACTCCCTATAAATTTCAATGCCGTTAAAATAAAAATTATTCTCATTTTACTTGACAAACGCATTTGCTTATGCTACAATATCAATCGGAAAAATCCCTTATCAAGAGCGGTTTACATTTTCTGCATTAAAATGCAGATCGGGAGTCAGGCTCCGTAAACCCAGCAACCGTTTCGCTTAAGCTTTCTTTGCGAAAAATGGTGCTAATTCCTACGGCACGGCAAGGGCTGTGACCGAAAGATGAGGAGCAGGCAGTCAGCAAGCTCCGAAAGGGGCTTTTTTTAATGCAGTTTTACGCAGGTATATGCGTATGGGATACGGTTTAAAACCGCTATATGAAAGGAAAAATCAATGGCAAAATACTTATTCACTTCCGAAAGCGTAACAGAGGGTCACCCCGACAAGATCTGCGACAGGATCTCAGACGGTGTGCTTGATGCAATATTAGCACAGGACAAGAACGCCCGTGTAGCCTGCGAAACCTGCGCCACAACAGGTATGGTTCTGATTATGGGCGAGATTACGACAACGGCAAACGTTGACATTCCTGCAATAGCAAGAGATGTCATAAAGGAAACAGGCTACGATAACAGCGACTACGGCTTTGACTACAAGACCTGTGCTATACTCACGACCCTTGACAAGCAGAGCCCCGATATAGCTATGGGCGTTGACAACGCTCTTGAGGGCAGAGATAACAATGAATTTGACACAGGCGCAGGCGATCAGGGTATGATGTTCGGCTATGCGTGTGATGAAACCGAAGAGCTTATGCCCCTTACGATCTCGCTTGCTCACGCACTTTCAAAGAAGCTCACAGCAGTAAGAAAGTCAGGCGAGATACCCTATCTTCTCCCCGACGGAAAGACACAGGTAACGGTAGAATATAATGAGGACGGCACTCCATCAAGAATTGACACTGTCGTTGTTTCCTCACAGCACAAGGCTAACGTTACGCAGGAACAGCTCAGAGCCGATATTATCGAAAAGGTTATAAAGACTACCGTTCCCGCTTCACTGCTTGACGAGAACACAAAGATGCTGATAAATCCCACAGGACGCTTTGTAGTAGGCGGCCCTCAGGGCGACAGCGGTCTTACGGGCAGAAAGATAATAGTAGATACATACGGCGGTGTCGGCAGACACGGCGGCGGCGCATTTTCGGGAAAAGATCCCACAAAGGTTGACCGTTCAGCCGCTTATGCCGCAAGACACGTTGCTAAGAACATTGTAGCCGCAGGTATAGCGAAGCGTTGCGAGGTCGAGCTTGCGTATGCTATCGGCGTTGCACAGCCCGTATCTGTCTTTGTTGATACATTCGGCACAGGCATAAAGCCCGACAGCGAAATTTCAGCCGCTGTAAGCAAGGTGTTCGACCTTCGCCCCAGTGCGATAATCAGCTCACTGAACCTGAGAAGCACCAAGTACAGACCTCTTGCCGCTTACGGTCACATGGGACGTACAGACCTTGACGTTGCATGGGAAAAGACAGACAAGGTTGACGAGCTTAAATCAGCGCTTGATATAAAGTAATCAGCATATAGCACTAAAGCCGTTACGGAACACCACAACGGCTTTAATTATAATCAAACGGAGAACAGAAATGACACATATACGCCCCGCAACCGAGTCCGATGCTTCACGCATCGCAGAAATAATCGTCACAAATTACAGGGTAAATTTCTACCCGTTTTTCAGAAATGACACCTTTTACTTCGGCGAGCTGAACGTCCTCGACACTGCCAAGGAATACTCCGCAGGCTCAGCCGCACTTAAAAACACATTTGTCTATGACGACGGTGTAATAAAAGGCATTATACGCATTTTTGGCAACGAGGTCGAAAAGCTGTATGTAGAGCCGCTTTTTCAGAATCAGGGCATAGGCGCAGAGCTTCTCGGTTACGCTATCAACAATTTTGCCGTCAATGAGCTGTGGGTGCTTGAATACAACAAGCGTGGAATAGATTTTTATCGCCGCAACGGATTCAGCCTTACCGGCGAAAAAATCACAGAATACGAATTTGTGCCGCTTTTAAAGATGAAAAGAGAATAAGCCGACATTATTTCTTAAGGACAGCATATTGTACAAGATGCTTTTTAATCCTCAATATCCTTCTGATTTTGTATTATTATGTGACGAATTATCCGGCCGATGAGCAACTCATCGGCGGCTTTCGTATACGATTTTATGCGAACACGGTGAAATTTTCGTTTTCGGCAACGGGCTTTCCGTCGGGGGTGTCACTGTACTCTATGCGGTAATCTATACCATGCTCTCTCAGCATATCAAAAAGCGGAGCGTACATATCGAGAATATGTCCTGCGTTTTTTGCATTCAGCCATATACGGCTGTTTTCTTCGCATTCGGGCGGTGTCGGCAGTGAATCAAGCACCGGCATCATACGCTTTAATATCTTCTGCTCACGGTTTGTGAGAATACGCCTGTGAAATATCATCTTCATAAAGGCGACTATATCATATTCACGTTCTTTATGCGGCACGAACACACGGATATATCTTGCGTAAGGCTCGCCGTTCACACGGTGGTCATACAGCATATCAGGACGTTTTCTGCGGGTGACCTCAAGGGCGGTTTCTTCCTGCCATTTTGCAACGGCATCGTGTGCGCCTGTCAACAGAACAGCGGGAACGGCTCTGTCGTGCCATATCTCCGGACGGGTATACTGCGGATGCTCAAGCAGGCCGTTATAATGGCTCTCTATGCTGTAGGCATCGCTGTTGGGAAGCACTCCGTCCTGAAGTCTTGCTATCGCATCGGTCAGTATAAGCGCAGGAAGCTCGCCGCCGGTCAGAACGTAATCGCCTACCGAGATCTCCTCCGCATTCAGCTCATCAAGCACTCTCTGGTCAACGCCTTCATAATGTCCGCAAAGTATTATAAGGCTGTCCTCTGCGGCAAGCTCCTTTACAATATCCTGCGTCAGCACTCTGCCCTGCGGCGACATATATATCACACGGGGAGAAGTATCCGACGCCTGCTTTATTGCGGTTATGCAGTCATATATAGGCTGTGCCTGCATGACCATACCCGTGCCGCCGCCGTAAGCCTTGTCATCAACACGGTTGTGCTTGTTTCCGGCATAGTCACGGATATTGTGACAATGTATATCTATATGACCTGCTTTTCTTCCTCTGCCGACTATGCTTTCAGACAGGTACGATTCGCACATATCGGGAAAGAGGGTAGCTATATCAATCCTTATCATAGGTTCTCCGTTTATTCTTCGTCAAACAAGCCGTCAAGCGGTCTTATAACAAGATAGCCGTCATCTATGTTTTTTTCGAGCAGGACCTCAGGAATTGCAGGGAACATCAGTTCCTTGCCGTCGGGGGTCTTAAGCTCGTATACATCCGCCGCACCGTGCTGGTATATGTCTGTGACCTTGCCGTAAACCTTGCCGGTATCTGCATCACGGACTTCAAGGCCGATAAGATCCTGAATGAAGTTTACGCCCTCGGGCAGTTCTACATCGTCACGATCCATATACAGCATTTTGCCGACTATCGTCTTAGCCTCGTCAACATTATCTATGCCGCCGAGCTTAAGCACGGCGAGAGTTTTATGGGGACGTGCCTTTTCGACCTCAAGCTCCTGCTTGTCCTTTCCCAAAAACAGCCTGTCAAAGCTGCATATAACATCGGCACTGTCGCAGTAATACTGTACTCTGACTTCGCCGCCAAGTCCTTGTGTTGCTACTATCTTACCTATCTCAAGAAACTGTTTTCTCATACTGTCCTCACTTGCTCATTATTTCAAGAATGTCTGCGGGCTTACGGGCGATATACTTTGCACCGTTGTCACGAAGCTCCTTTTCGGTGCGAAAGCCCCACAAAACTCCGCAGGAGGTGAAGCCGGCATTTACGGCGGTTTGCATATCTACTCCGCTGTCGCCTATGTACAGCACCTCGCAGGGCTGTACGCCCAGCTTTTCCGCTACATCAAGCGCACCGTCGGGGCAGGGCTTCGCCTTTATTCTGTCGTCAAGTCCTCTTATATAATCGAACACGCCGCCGCCTAAAAAATGCGGAACGACCTGCTGTGCTATATCGTGCGCCTTATTGGTTATGACACCGAGCTTCATACCCTTTTCACGGGCGGAGCGTAAAAGCTCGGGTATGCCGTCATAGGCGGCGGTCTTATCCTCACTGTGAGCGGCATAATACTCCATAAACATAGCGAGTGCCTGCTCCTTATACTCCTGCCTGTCGGGCGGCAAGCACCGCTCTATCAGCTTAGGTATGCCGTTTCCGACAAAATATTTGTATTCGTCTATCGTGTGGGTAGGAAATCCTAATTTGCACAAAACGTGATTTGCGCTGTCGCCCAGATCGTCAATCGTATTCAAAAGCGTACCGTCAAGGTCGAAAATAAGTGCTTTACAGCTCATAAAAATACCTCTTTCCTTGCTACTGTCTTTAAATATTATATAGCTTTACCCTGTTTGTGTCAACCGAGCTTACAAATTAAATTGCGGAGATTTGCACAAAAAGTTATTGATAAAGGAGGGGCGTTATGATAGAATTAAGCCATACGGCAGAAAAAACCGTAAAACGCTACTTGCACAAAACAGCACGAAAGGAAAAGAATATGAGCATAAAAATGTACGTAAACGGCAGTGACAGAAAGGGGCATATAAACCCGGAGATCTACGGTCATTTTTCGGAGCATCTGGGCAGATGTATCTATAACGGTATCTATGTCGGGGAGGACAGCAGTATTCCGAATACTAACGGTATCAGAAACGATATTGTCGAGGCTTTCAGAAATATAAGGATGCCCGTCCTGCGCTGGCCGGGCGGATGCTTTGCGGACGAATATCACTGGAAGGACGGCATAGGCGAAAAATCACAGCGCAAGAAGATGATAAATACCCACTGGGGCGGAGTGACGGAGGACAACAGCTTCGGCACGCACGAATTCTTCGATTTCTGCGAGATGGTAGGCTGTGAACCGTATCTGTCGGGCAATCTCGGCTCGGGCACAGTGCAGGAAATGTCGGAATGGATAGAATATATCACCTCGGACGGCGATTCGCCTATGACGCAGTTAAGGAAGAAGAACGGCAGGGAAAAGCCGTGGAAGCTGAAATATCTCGGAGTCGGAAACGAGAGCTGGGGCTGCGGAGGAAATATGTCGCCGGAGCAGTATTCCGCACTTTACAGGCAGTATCAGACGTATTGCAGGAACTACGGGGCAAATCAGCTTTACAAGGTCGCCTGCGGACCGAGTGCGGACGATTATAACTGGATGAAGGTAATTACGGAAAATATCAAGCCGTGTCACACTAATGCGGTGAGCCTGCACTACTATACTCTGCCTACGGGAAACTGGGGTGATAAGGGCAACGCTACCGGATTTACCGACGAGGAATATTACATGACGCTTGAAAAAACGTGGTATATGGAAACGCTTGTAAAGCGTCACTGCGATATTCTTAACGTAAATAATCCCGAAAATAACATAAAACTGGTTGTAGATGAGTGGGGAACGTGGTATAATGTAGAGGAAGGCACTAATCCGGGATTTTTATTCCAGCAGAATACGATGCGTGACGCTATGGTGGCATCAATCAATCTGAACATTTTCAACAGCCACTGTGACAGGATCTCTATGGCTAATCTTGCACAGGCGGTGAACGTTCTTCAGGCGCTTATCCTTACGGAAGGCGAAAGAATGATACTGACACCTACATATCATGTGTTCGACCTGTACAAGAACCATCAGAACGCAGAGCTGTGCTACAGCAGTATAGCGGACGAAAAGCAGGAGGGATATAATCTTCCCGTTATTTCGCAGAGCGTATCGGTAAACAGCGACAACGAAATGACTTTAACGGTTTCAAACTGCTCGCTTACGGAATGCAGAACAATTGAAGCGGATATATGCGGATTCAGTTTTGACTCTGTAAGGGCAAGGATGCTGAGTGCAGAGAGCAATGCTCACAACACCTTTGATGAGCCGGAAAACGTTGCAATCACGGAATTTGACAAGGTAACAAAGAGCGACAGCGGAATAACATTCACGCTTCCGCCTTGCAGTGTTGCTGAAATAATTCTTTCATGAACGTCTGCAAAAGATGTCTGCTGAGCCGTATGAGTGCCGAGGCGTTTCAGAATATCAAAGAGAATATAGAACTTATTCCCGACGAGAAAAAAGCTGATGAAACGCTGTACAAAAAACGTCTTGAAATATGTACGGAGTGCGACTGCCTTATAAACGGTATGTGCAGTAAGTGCGGTTGTTTTGTGGAGATGAGGGCAGCTTATGCTGTCAGCCGATGTCCGCACGAAAACAAGCTCTGGTAAGTGAAAGGAAAAAATGTTATGGCTAATATGAAAAAACTCGAGCGTGATTACGGCGATATTCTGTGGACCGGCAAAAAGTGCATAATGGGTATGCCTATCTCATTTACAAGATATATAATTACGTCAAGCGTATTATATACGAAGGTGGGATTTCTCAATATCAAGGAGGACGAAATCGAGCTTTACAAGATAGTCGACAAAACTATGAAGCTGTCACTGGGTCAGAGGATGGTCGGATGCGGTACTATCGTGGTAACATCAAGGGATTGCGATACTCCGAACAAGGAGCTTAAATCCGTCAAAAAGCCGAGAGAAGTTAAGAAGATACTTGACGAGGCGGTAAAGCTGGAGCGTGACAAGTATATGGTAAGAGGCAGAGATATGGTCGGTGCAAACCTGCACGGTCACGGCGATATGGGCGAAGGCAATCTGCACAGCGAAGATTTTGACGAAATGGCGGATATGTAATTGGACAAGATCAAGGAAATATTTAAAATGGCTCTGCACCCGTCACAGTGGAAGGAGCTTTTCACAAGATACCGTGAGATAATAATGTATGTTATCTTCGGAGCACTTACAACGCTTGTGTCGATAGTGACGTACTTTATAATCCGCTGTATATTCCCGAGTGAAGAAAGCGTACCTCTGTTTTTAAAATGGACGTACAGGCTCAATTTCAGCGGAGGGGATTCTTCAACGGTATTGCCCAACATCATATCGTGGATAGTGTCGGTGACATTTGCGTATATCACGAACAGGATATGGGTATTTCAAAGCAAGGTAAAGGGCTTTGCAAAAAACACCCTTCAGGCACTGTCATTCTATGCGGCAAGGCTGTTCACGCTGTTTGTTGACCTTATAATAATGTTCCTGCTTATAAATCTTCCGGGCATCGAGAACGGGCTTTATGAGTTCTGTGCAAAGGTGTTTTCAAACATTGTCGTGCTGGTACTGAATTATGTTTTCAGCAAGGTGTTCGTGTTCAGGAAAGAGAAGAAAGAGAATTAACGGCGGGAAACGAAACAAAGCCGATATATCAGAAATAAACCGTATGCACTTTATCGGGCATACGGTTTTTGTTTTTATAGCACGGGGACATTAATCGCTCTGTGTTTTTTCGTCATCGGTTTCTTCGGTATCCTTATGGTTCATCTCTATTTCGAGCAACGGTCTTAACAGCGAATAACGCAGCATTTTCCTGTTGTTATCCACCATTGTTTTCACAAGCTCCTTTGTGCCGATAACTATTATCATTTTCTTAGCACGGGTAACTCCCGTGTAAAGCAGATTTCTGTAAAGCAAGTTGTGTGTGAAGGCAGTTATCGGAATTATCACCGCATCATACTCGCTGCCCTGACTTTTATGTATCGTGATGGCATAAGCGTGTTCGAGCCTTCTCAGCATTTCGGATGTGTATATCGCTACTCTGCCCTCAAAGTCTATGGTCACGTTCTGGGAAAAGCGGTCTACTGAGCGGATGATTCCTATATCTCCGTTGAAAATTCCGCTGCCCTTTTCATTGTTTTTTGTCCACAGCACATCGTAATCATTCTTCGTCTGCATTACCTTATCGCCTGTTCTGAAAATAACATCGAAGAATTTCAGCTCCGCCTTATTCTGTGACGGCGGGTTCAGGGCCGACTGAAGCTGTTTATTAAGCTCTTTTGTTCCTGCCATGCCCATTTTTGTAGGGCAAAGCACCTGTATATCGTCTATTGGCGAAAATCCGTAGGTATCGGGCAGACGCTGTTTTGCAAGCTGTATCACAAGCCCGGCAATATCGCTTTCAAGCGACTTATTCATAAAGAAGAAGTCGTTCTGTCTGTCATCAAGTACGGGAAATTCGCCATTTACTATTCTGTGGGCATTTGTTACTATAAGGCTCTGTGCCGCCTGTCTGAATATCTCTTTAAGCTCCACGGACGGAATATAATGCGACGCTATAAGATCCTTCAGCACGTTTCCTGCGCCCACAGACGGAAGCTGATTTGAGTCGCCTACCATAATGAATTTAGATGTGGGCTTAATCGCTCTTACAAGCGAACACATAAGAAGTGCATCAACCATCGACATTTCATCGGCTATTACAACATCGGCAGGGAGCGGATTTGTTTCGTTGCGCTTGAATTTAAGCTCGCCCTTTGCGGTAAAATCGACCTCAAGCAATCTGTGGATAGTTCTTGCAGGCTCGCCTGTAAGATCGGACATACGCTTTGCCGCTCTGCCTGTCGGGGCGCACAGAAGTATGCGTTTCTTCTGCGCTTTAAGAATCTTGATAACACCGTTCAGGGTCGTGGTTTTACCTGTGCCGGGACCGCCAGTCAGAATAAATACAGAGCCTGTAAGGCAGGCGCTGATAGCCGCACGCTGAAGATCCTCGTACTGTATATTCTCCGAAAACTCTACTCCTCTTATCTCATCGGAATAATCCTTTTCATACTGCGCAGAGGTTCTCAGCATAAAGGCGAGTTTTTTCGCAATATAGGTTTCGGCAAGGTAGTATTCGGGAAGATACACAAACTCACGCTTTCCGAGCGTTATTCTTACTACCCAGTCCTTCTCCTCGCAGTCGTCAAGGCAGGATTCAAACTGCCTTCGTTCAATCCCGAGATTATCGCATACCGATTCACGCAGTTTTTCGGTCGGCAGGCAGGTATGACCTGCGTTTGCGTTTTCGTGCAGGACGTACACTATACCTGCCCGTACACGATCGCTGTTCTCCGCATCAAAGCCGAGATCTGCCGCCATACGATCGACCGAACGAAAATCTATATCTATGCCGCTTGTGCATAGTATATAGGGATTTGTCTTAATCTGCTTTATGCTGTCGTGCTCAAATGCAGACCATACGCTTATTGCGTGGGCAGGTCCGAAATTATATTCGCCGAGAAATTTTATTACCTCGTTTACGCCTGTTATCTTGTGATATTCGTTTGATATGTACAGCGCCTTGTCGGAGGTTATGCCTTTTATCACGGTGAGCTGCATACAATCGTTATCTATTATATCCAGTGCTTCCGTACCGAACTGCTTTACTATTTTCTTTGCTATGGCTGGACCAAGCCCTTTTATAACGCCTGAGCCGAGATAGGCGGATATTTCGCTTTCCGTTTCCGGCATTGAGCGCTCGCACATTGCCGCCTTGAACTGTCTGCCGTACTTTGGGCTTGTTATCCATCCGCCACGCAGACTAAGCCGTTCGCCCTCGTTCACATCTCCCAGATTTCCGACTACCGCTATAAGCCCCTCGTCACAGCCGAGATTTATGACAGTGTAGCCGTTATCGGCATTTTTATATATAACGTCCTCCACAGAGCCGCTCAGCTCTACGGAAATATCGACCTTCTGATTATCCAACACGCAGCCTCCAGTTCTTCAGATTCTATATCTGTTTTTTCTTTGTCGCTCTAAGTGTCACTCTCGGACAGTCGGCGATAAGATTACGGCATATAACGGCGAACTCGCTGTCGCTGAGCAATTCTTCGCCGGCATTTATTATAACCTTGCCGTCTGTCGCTTTAAGGGCGGCTCTTACCTTTCCCTCCACATCGTCACAGCCGTCGGGCGTTACGCTGACAGGCGGAGTGGCAGGCGTGCCGAGATTTCCGATGAAAAGAATAACGTTAACAGCCCCCATAATACCGAGAAAAATCATAGCGAAAAGCATTAAGTATGCACCACTCATAAGATCAACTCCTTCTGACAGTTTATCTCATTATATGGTGCATACGCATTTTACGTTACGGATTGCAGGTGCAAAGAATAGCGTTCCAGCCCTCTTTTTCCGATATGCTTTCAACCTTTATATTGTTTTCCTTCAGTGCCGACAGCACCTCGTCAAGCCGCTCGGTGATAATGCCCGACACTATCAGCTTGCCGTTCTTCTTTAAAAATCCGCTGAAATAGGGCGACATTGACACGATTACATCAGCTACTATATTGGCGGTAATTATATCAAAGCCTGTGCCTATCTTCTCTCTGAGCGGCTCATCATCGCTTATATTTCCTATATAAGCGGAAACCATATCACTGCCGAAGCCGTTCTTTTCGGTATTTTCCTTTGCGGTGCGTACCGAGTTTTCGAATATATCCACCATTACCGCCTGCTTTGCGCCGAGCAGAAGTCCTGCGATGGACAGTATGCCGCTTCCCGTGCCGAGATCGAGCATTCTGTCGCCCTCGTGTATCTGCTTTTCAAGAAGCTCCATTACAAGACGGGTGGTGTGGTGCTGACCTGTTCCGAATGACGATGCGGGGTCGATCTCAAGTATCTTTCTGCCGTCTGTATTCTCTACTTCTTCCCAACTTGGCTTTACTATCAGCTTTTCGCCTACCGTGAACGGCTTGTAATACTGCTTCCAGTTATTTGCCCAGTCCTCCTCACGCACGCAATCTATCGTTACGTCAAGGCTTCCGTAAAAATCATCCGTATCGTTTTCCTTAAGCTCGTCAAGAGTGCCGCCGAGCGCAGAGAGCATTTCCGCACCCTGCTCATTATCCTGCACATAGCAGGTTATGTGCGGTTCTACGGTTTTAAGTCCCATAAGGCTGTCATCTACATAATCCCAGTTATATTCCTTGTTTTCGAGGAACTCCTCAAAATCGGCGGGATCGTGAATTATAAATCCGTTAAGTCCAAGCTCGGACAGGCGCATTACAAGCACCTGTATTGCTTCACTTTTCGTATATACATCTACCTGTCTGAATTGCATAGTAATACCTCTTGTTTTTTATTTGCCGACGGGGCATAAATATCTATAGTATATTATCCTACATTTCGGTGAAAAAAGCAAGTGTTTAACGCAAAAATGCACCGCCCTTATAAAAAGGACGGTGCAAAACATTCAAGGAAGAACCTATGCTGAATTCTGAATTGCCGTTAATCGTTATCCTGCAGAGCCTCGTAAGCCTCTTCGCCTGTACGAACCTTGATTACGTTTTCAACGTCGTATACGAAAATCTTACCATCGCCTATCTTACCGGTATAGAGTGCGTTCTTGGCAACCTCTACGACCTTTTCAACAGGAACCTTGCAAACTACGATCTCGACCTTCATCTTGGGAAGAAGTCTTGCGTCTACGGGAACACCACGATAGAACTCAGTTGAACCCTTCTGCATACCGCAGCCCATTACATGAGATACTGTCATACCGGTGATGCCGATAGATGAAAGTGCGTGCTTGAGAACTTCGAACTTCTCCTGGTTTGCGATAATGTCTACCTTTGTCATCTTTACATCGCTGTCGCTGATAGGAGCTCTTGCCTTTGAAACGTGCTGTACGGGTACAGAGGTTTCAACAGGAGCAGCCGTAGTAACAACTGCAGTATCTTCTGCGGAAGAACCGCTGTATACGCTGTCGCCTGCGATAACGAAATCTGCGTAGGAGCTGGGCAGACCGTGTTCTGTCATATCAAGACCCTTGAGCTCTTCTTCTCTTGAAGCTCTGAGGCCGATCGTGTGCTTTAAGATATAGAATGTCAGGAACATCGTTACTGCTGTGAATGCACAAACAGTAACTACGCCGAGTGCCTGTACGCCGAGCTGTTTGAAGCCGCCGCCGTAGAACAGACCCGTGATGCCGTTCTGACCTTTACCTGTTGCGAATAAGCCTACTGCGATAGAGCCCCATACACCGTTGAAGAAGTGTACTGCTACTGCGCCGACAGGGTCATCAACTTTGAGCTTGTAGTCGAGCAGCCAAACACCGAAGCAAACCAGTAAGCCTGAAACAATACCGATTATTGCTGCGCCGAGTGCGTCTGTGTCTGCACATGGAGCTGTGATAGCTACAAGTCCTGCGAGCGATGCGTTAAGGCACATCGAAACATCGGGCTTGCCGTTTTTAAGCCAAGTGAATATCATCGTTACTACCGTTGCAACTGCAGGAGCAATTGTTGTGGTAAGGAATATATCTGCGAGGTAATCTACGTTGGAAGCTGCAGCACCGTTGAATCCGTACCAGCCGAACCAGAGGATGAATACACCGAGTGCGCCGAGAGGGATAGAGTGACCCAAGATAGCTCTGGGCTTACCGTCCTTGCTGAACTTGCCGATACGGGGTCCGACCATTGCGGCACCGATAAGAGCCGTAAGACCGCCGACCATATGTATTGCCGTTGAACCTGCAAAGTCAACGAAGCCGAGCTGTGCGAGCCAGCCGCCGCCCCAGATCCAGTGAGCCTCGATAGGATAAACAACAAGGCTGATAACGAATGAGTAGATGCAGTAGCTGATGAACTTTGTACGCTCTGCCATAGCACCTGAAACTATCGTTGCTGCGGTAGCACAGAATACTAAGTTGAATACGAACTCTGCACATCTGTTGAAGTCTGAAAGCTGAGTCAGAACGTCAAGATTCGGAACACCGATAAGTCCGAAGAATGTATCTTCGCCAAGCATCAGACCGAAGCCGAGAAGCACGAATGCAATCGTACCGAGGCAGAAGTCCATTAAGTTTTTCATTATAATGTTGCCGGCATTCTTTGCTCTGGTGAAACCTGTTTCAACCATTGCGAAACCGCACTGCATAAAGAATACCAATGCGGCACCGATAAGGTACCATATACCGTTGCCGTCGCCGACGTTGAACATCGTGGCATTAACGGTTTCCTGAATTTTGTCTGCCGACTCGGCAGCAAGAGTTAGCGTGGATAAGAAATCCATTGATAACCGCCCCTTTCAATAGGTAATTTTCTGACTGCGGCTGTGCCGCTTTTTTCTTGAAACGGGTCTGAAAAAATTCTATCTGCACCCCTCTGCGCCTTTGCAGATACTGCAGAACTTTTGCAATCCCGCTTAAGGTAATACCGCACAATTAACGGCTATCGCCTTTGCCGCACGCAATGCTTGCATATTTTCCGCCATCTTGCACAAATTTCGCTTGACAGGCGTCAGCCTGCCCGCACTCAATTTATACAATCTGACGAAAAATCTGACTGCGCAATCGCACGACAATAATTATGCGGTATTGCCTTAAAACAAAAGGAGCCGCACGAACTTTTTGTGTTCGTGTAGCTCCGTTGCTTACAAGTATTATTATACTGACGGCGGGGTGATTTGTCAACGCTTTTTTGCAAGTTTTTTATTTGTTTCTTGCATTTTGTGAAATCTGCATAATATCTTGATGAATTTTTTGCAAAGTGGTTATGAAGTTGTGCCAACAGTATATTGAAAATCGGATTGCGGATATGACTGATTTTCTGATTTTTCACTTCTTTTTATCGGAATCGGGACGTTTTTTGCCAATTATGACGTATGAATGTAAATATCCGTCATACTGCAAATTCACGCTGTTTTAATTCATTTTCAGGTGTTTATCTTGAATAACGGGCAGATTTTTGCAACAGGAGTTCAGATTTCTCGCAATATCTGTGTAAAAAACTACTGTCTGTACGGGTTCTGAAATCAAAAAAAGCGACAGGTAAAGCCATGTACGGCAATTCAAGGGCGGAGCCACCGTAACTTCTGTCGCTTTTTTAGTATTATATGCTTTTTATGTAACGCTGTGAATATTCTTATTCCTCGCATCTTTCCGCCATATACATTCCAAGCTCGGCAAATACGGACGGTATATCATAGACGGTCCTGCCGTCCTGCTCGCACATTGTGCATTCGCCCGGAGTTGTGGGAGAAAGCATATCCGATGCGGTGACGAGATTATTCTCCTTGCGTATGTCGGCATTTTCGAAAAATCCGTCATAAAGGGTGCTTTGCTCATCGTTACGGTACAGATTGACGATGTTGTACTTGCATATCATTATTTCATCGTTTGTTATATGAGAGCCGACACCGAACTGCGATATTCCGTCATCGAGAAGCATTTTCCCGACAATATCCAGCACATCTCTTATCATAGCGGAGGTGCAATCGTCAAGATAATAAATATCCTTGTGGAAAGCGATGATATTTCCGTTTTCGTCCTTAGGCTCGGCGGTTTGGGGAGTGGGAAGCTCCAAAATAAAGAACAGCCTCTCGTTTTCGTGCAGTTTTATGAAATTATCAAGCAACGGCAGAGTTTTTTGTGCCGATACGTTTGCGGTGAAGAATTTTCCGTCCGTTTTATATCCTTCGCTGAGCTTATCGGCAAAGGAAATCGAAAAACCTTTTCTCATAGTAAGCATAATTTATACCTCTTATTTTCTTCCTGCCAAATACATTAAAACCGTCATTGCAAGCCCGAACGCACAGAGCCACCTACTGTCAACTATCGCTTGTAACGCCTCAACGGCACTGCTCCCGACAAACATTTCAAACAGAAACGCAAAAATCATCATACCGAGCGTCCATAAAACGCCAAAAATCAGACCCATCAGCATTCCGACAGGAAGGAATGACAAAAGATTCTTATCAACGTCAGCCGCTTTACATTCCTTTCGTGTAAGCTTTTTCAGCTCTGCTCTCTTTACAGCTATTGCGGCAGCTTGTGAAATATCCTCGTTTCCTGCACAGCACGAAAAACTGTTTGAAATATGATAACCGCCATTGCGGAACATACTCGAATAAATATCGGCGGTGTCACTGTCAAAGCCGTCTTTCATTATAATAGTTCCGCTCCGGAATATAATTACCGTCTCTCCGTCGGCACACATTTCATCGCAGTGTACCATATAAAGGACATTCTTCTCGCAACCGACCAAATATGCCTTATCATAGCTCTGAGTCAGATGTACACCTTTAAGCTCACCTGTTTTTCTGAAATCGGGATAAACGCCCTCATAGCCGGCTTTATAAAGCGTATCGGTGATATTTTTTCTTATCCGAATGTTTTCGGGTTCAAGTCCGATTATTTCCGATATAGTGGGATAATCCTTGCAAAGCCCCCAAAAAATCATATACAGTTCACGCCAGAGCGGTTCATATTTCACATCATCAAGCCCGCTGAAACGTTTATTTGAAATTCCTGTTTTAGCACGTCTGACATTCTTTAAGATGCTTGCGGTAAACTCATTCAAGCCGTACTTTTCGGCATAAGCTGTAAGAACCGGTAATTCAGGTTTCGCTTTAGAGCTGTCTGCAATTTCCATAAGTTCAAGCACAAGCGGTAGGTAATTACGCTCAGCTTCGCTGATAAAAGTTTCATCAAAGCTGTATCTGTCATATATATTAGCCGCCATACAGACTACTATATCCCATACGCCATCGGTGTTATATGTTTTCCTGCACGGCATCATTTCCGCATTTGCCCGATCAAACTTCAGTTCAAAATCTTCATCACCTCGTTCTTCGCTCCATACTGAGAAATGAATCACATTTTCATTTTCATCAATGCACATCTCATAGACAAGCACATAGCTGTCTTCAGGCATTGTATATTCGGTTTTAACTTTGTCAAGGCAAACCTTTAAAATGAAACCTTCCATATCAAAGAGAACAACCGCATTGTTTTCTTCCGTTCCGGTCAGATATATATTGCAATAGAATAACGAATCGTCATTGAATTTGCTGAATATTTTTTGCGTGAGCTTATCAATATTATTCATAACTGCCTCCCGTATTATTTTGTACTTACATTTTACCATAACTGCCCCGACAGTGCAACCACAAACGCAAAAACACCGCAGTGGAAACACTGCGGTGCAGTTTGGAGAAAAAGTCTTTTTTTATAAAAATAGAGCAAATTCTCTATCCCTAACCCCAAACCCCTTCCCCGTGGGAAGGGGCTATATTACAGGGGCTACGCCCCTGCGACCCCTTTTTTATCAACGATAGAGGTTTTTCGACAGACTGCCCCGCAGTGAAAACACTGCGGTGAATGTTAATGTGGGAAGCTCCTGAATAAAGAACAGCCTCTCGTTTTTGCCATATTAACCTGCTTACTTCTTCTTTATAACCGTTCCCTGTCTTGTTTCCTCGACAGTATAGCCCATTGCGGTTATCTTATCTCTAAGCTCATCGGCAAGTGCGAAGTTCTTATCCTTTCTTGCCTGCTTTCTCTGCTCGGCAAGATCAAGAATTTCGGCAGGAAGCTCCTCGGCTGTATCGGCAGGCTTTTCGTTTACTGCCTTTGCCTTTTCGATAAGCGACAGCGAAAGCACCTTGTCGAAGTCGGCGATAAGTGCCAGCTTTGTTGCGGGTGTTGTGTCAGCCTTCAATACGTCATACAGCGCAGTGATTGCAAGCGATGTGTTTATATCGTTGTCCATAGCGGCAGTGAAGCCCTCACGGAGCTTATCGTAAGCCGCCTTGTCAGCCTCGCCCTGCTCCGCCTTTAAAAGCTGTGCTATCTTAGCGACCAGCTTTTCGTATGCGCCCTTTGCGTTGTCAAGATTCTCGTAAGTGAATACGAGCGACTTTCTGTAGTGTGACAGCAGGCAGAAGAAACGGTATATCACGGGGTCGTAGCCCTTGCTTTCAAGCAGGGATACCGTAAGGAATTCGCCCTTTGACTTGCTCATCTTGCCGCTGTTTGTATTGAGGTGGTGAACGTGGAACCAGTAGTTGCACCACTTATGACCGAGATAAGCCTCGCTCTGTGCTATCTCGTTTGTGTGGTGGGGGAATGCGTTGTCGATGCCGCCGCAGTGAATGTCCAGATATTCACCGAGATGCTTCATACTTATGCAGCTGCACTCGATATGCCAGCCGGGGTAACCTACTCCCCACGGGCTGTCCCACTTGAGTTCCTGATCGTCAAACTTTGACTTTGTGAACCACAGAACAAAGTCTGCCTTATTTCTCTTGTTGCCGTCCTCCTCAACTCCTTCACGGACGCCAACCGCAAGGTCTTCCTCCTTGAAATCGTTGAAAACATAATACTTTTCGAGTTTGGAGGTATCAAAATAGATATTTCCGCCTGCTTCGTAAGCGTAGCCCTTTTCAATAAGAGAAGAAATTACCTTGATGAAATCTGCGATGCAGTGCGTTGCAGGCTCTACAACGTCGGGACGCTTGATATTCAGCTTCGTGCAGTCCTCGAAGAAAGCGTCTGTGTAATACTTCGCTATCTCCATAACTGTCTTATGCTCACGCTTTGCTCCCTTCAGCATCTTGTCATCGCCCGTATCTCCGTCGCTTGTCAGATGTCCTACATCGGTAATGTTCATTACACGCTTTACATCATAGCCGACATAGCGCAGGTACTTTTCAAGCACATCCTCCATAATGTAGCTGCGGAGATTTCCTATGTGTGCAAAGTGGTACACGGTAGGTCCGCAGGTGTACATATTTACCTTGCCCTCAACATTCGGCACGAATTCTTCCTTTTTGTGTGACAGTGAATTATATAACTGCATTTTCTTATCCTCGCTTTTATTTAATATTGTTTTCTTTAAGTTCTTCTCTTAGCAGATCTATCTCGCTCTGCATTGTTTCAAGCCTGCTCTGCAAAGCACATATCTGCTGTGCCACAGGGTCAGGAATGTGTATCTGGTCAAGGTCGCAGGCATTTACCCTCTGACCGTCACGGCGGACTATCCTTGCAGGAACGCCGACCGCAGTTGAGTTAGGCGGTACCTCCGACAGCACAACGGCATTTGCGGCTATCTTAGCGTTATCGCCCACCTTGAAAGGACCGAGAACCCTTGCTCCTGAGCCTACCATTACATTGTTGCCGAGCGTGGGGTGACGTTTACCGGTATCTTTACCCGTACCGCCGAGCGTTACGTTCTGATAAAGCGTGCAGTAGTCGCCTATCTCGGTAGTTTCGCCTATTACAACGCCGCTTCCGTGGTCGATGAACAAGCCCTTTCCTATCGTTGCGCCGGGGTGTATCTCTATACCCGTTTTTCGCAAAGCACGCTGTGATATCCACCTTGCAATGAAATAATGCTTTTTAAGGTACCATTTATGCGCCCTGCGGTATGCCCTTACAGCCTTGAAGCTGGGATACAGGAAAAACACCTCGAGATCGCTCTTTACGGCAGGATCTCGTTCTCTGACCGATTTTATATCCGCTTTTATTTTATCGAACATATGTTTCCTACCCTTCTCCGAAAATAAAAACGCCCTCGTCTGCATAACAGACGAAGGCGATATTTCTATCACGGTTCCACTTCGCTTCGGAGCTTACACTCCCTTTATGTCTTTAACGCAGACTACACGGGCAGAGATACTGATAAGTCTGAACGTTCCCTCTGCCGACCCGGATAAAAAATCCGTACAGCCGCACTTCACCGCAAATCAGTCTGCCGTCTTTCACCTCACACGGCTCTCTGTGAAACTTTTTTCCCGGTTACTCTTGCCATACACGGTCTTTGCACTTATGCTTCATTATATGTTTAGTGTATCATAAATGCAACGCTGTGTCAAGCGTCGGCAACCGTAAATTTCACATAGGGCAGGCTATAAAGCGCTGAAAACACGCATCTTTGCGCCTTCAGGCGTTTTCTATTATTCAAATGCCTTTTTAAGATCATTGAAGCTGATTTCTCCGCTGATGTCCTGTATCTGAACGGCACCCGAAATTATCTTGAAGAAGAAGTCTGCAATATTCTCTACAGTCAGCTCCTTTTTCTCGCCGTCAGCCCTTGTAAGCGAATACGCTTTGAGAATCTGGCTGTTCAGAGCGCCTGCACCGATAAGGAAATGGTTTTCGAGCTTCTCGAAATCTATAAGATCGGCTACAAGCACTCTACCCGAAACAGAGTAGCTGTTTACGGTCGTTGTCGAGCCGTCATCATTGTCAAGCAATACGGTACGCTGATGATCGTCGTCAATATCCATACGGATCTTGCCGGTATTCTCATTTTCCGACTCGCCTTTATACAAGGCTCCGAGATGTGCCATAGAAATATTATAAAGCTCTGTCTGCGGTAAAAACGCAAGAGGCTCGATTGAAAACGCCGCAGGATACAGCATATAATTCACGCCTGAAATCTCGATGCCGGGCGCATTGAATGTGCCGAATACACTGTTTATGATGTTGATGCTCTTTGTTGCGAACACACCGCCAAGTACAACACAGTTTTCAAGATATACCTCGTTGCCGAAAACACTGCCGCCTATATAGCAGTTTTTAAGCCTTACGGTCGGTGCGTTGACATCAGAGCAGAAAAGCACCCTGCCCTTCACCACAAGAGCCGCTATGCTTTGCGCACCGGCAACGGCCTTGTTGAATTTCACCGTACCGGATACATCGGTGCCGACATGAAGCTCGGTGTTTGCAAATACCGCACCCTTGAATATTACGCCGCCGTCCTCGATCTCAACGTTATTGCCGAAAACGCTTCCTTCAAAAACAGAATTCGCCTGTACCTTTATATTTCTTTTCAAGTCCTTTGTGCCTTGCGGAAGAATGCTTGTTTTCACAATATTGTCATTGAAGAAAAGATCCTTATCGTCAAATCTGATCTCGTTTAAAGTATTCATTTGTTCCTCCTGAATCAAGTATTAAACCTGTTTGATGTTAGGGCAGTCTGATTTCCACATTCTAAGCATTTCGGAATAAACACGTTCCTGAAATTCATTACGATCGGATAATCCTGTGTAATTATCCTGTACCATATTTGAAAAAGCCTGCTCTATCAGATTCAGCTCATCGTCCGGTATCGGTCTGCTTACATTGCCGTTTTCCTTTAAATATGTACTTGTCGCCTCAAGGATCCGTTCTTTTCCGGTAACGTCAGACGAAAAGCATCTGCTGACTACCTGACTGCTTTCCAGACCTTCCGATACGCAGTATGCAACAGGTATATAAGCCTGCTGTTCGTCTTGTTCAACGCTCCTGTTCCATAAGGCATTACGCATTTCTTCACGGTAATGAAGATTATTGAACAGCAGATCTCCGAGTCTTTGCAAAACACCGGAAACCTTTTCCCTTATGCCGCTTATTGCTATCTTTTCTCCCGAACCGCCATGACTGCCGAGCGAATCGGCGGTTTCGGCAGCCGCCGACAAGAATGGCGCTACCAGAAGCTCCTGCTTTACTTTTCTTCCTATTCTGAACGCAGGCTTATTAAGCTCGGTAACACGTCTTTCAAGCTCTTTGTCAAGCTCGGAAATAACGGCACTGTATTTAGCCTTCTCACGTTCAAAATCGTTGAGCATTCTGCTGTGCATAGAAGTAACAGCTTTTGAGTGTTCCAGCAAAAGTGCCGTCTTTGTCTGGAGCAATGTGTTTGTTTCGGCTTTCTTCGTGGAAATATCATTACGGATCAGATTATAGAATCCGCTTATTATGCCGTCGGAAACCTGTTCGGAGCATTCGGCGATAGCCGCACAATTTGCCGCATTCATCGCCGCAACGGACGCAGTAAGACCGTCAACGTGATAATTTGCGGACTGAACGCTCTGATCGAATGGCGCAGTGTTTACTGTGACATTCATATTTACCGGAACGTTCTGTTGATAATATTCCGTTACCGTGCCGCCGTGTTCGCTCGGCGGATAATGTACGGTCACCGAACCCGACACGTTTAGCACACTTGAAAAAGTCTGAATATAACTCATCAGCAGCCTCCTTGTCGGAACAGCCTCATCATCTGCTCAGCAACTCTGCGGTCTACCGCCGATGATGAAATAAGAGACTGGAATTCATCGGATATGGTGCTTTTTTCAAAATCGCTTTTCTTATCATCTTTAAACAAGTCTTCACGATTAAGGATATTAAGGCTTATGCTGTTCTTTGCCTGCTCGGAAAGATAGTCGGGGAAGTTCAGGCTAAGCACATACGAATCCTCCACCAGTGAGCTTTGCTTTGAGGAATATATCACGGGTATATATTCCTGAGTCGTTATTTCGGTGCTGCTGTCGTCCAGCATTGTATCCATAAGAGATCTGTACAGCTGATTCTCGCTCACCTTTCCCGCAAGATTGTCAAGCGATCCTGCGGTCTTTTCCTTAATCCTGGAAACCGCAATTTTCTGCTTCGTATTATCTACCTCGCCGGACGTTACGATAACCTCCGGGATGTGATGCTCGAACATACCGAGTATCGTCTTCTGTCTGGTTCCGCTTATTGCAACGGCATTCTTGTCAAGCTGTGATATGCGGTTTGCCAGTGCTTTGTCAAGGCCTTTGAAAATCTGGGAATACTGTCTTTTTACTCGGTTGAAATCCGATTCCATACGATCCCTTGTTTTTCTGAGCGTCTTGCTGTATTCAAGAAGTAACGCCAGCTTTGCCTGCATTTCGGTATACGCAACCGATATTTTCATAGACAGCTGAGAACGGATAAGGCTGTGGAAGCCTGCGTCAACGTTGTTGCATATTTTTTTGGCAGACGCTTTTTCAGAGGCTATGACCGCTGTCTGCATCGCAACAACAGCCGCAGTAGTCGCCGTAACGTGATTGGATACGGACGAAACTGTTTCAGCCATTGGTGTTGTATCAACAACAAAATCAAATTCAGCCATACTTATCCCTCCTCATTTGTATCCGTTGAGGGATCTGTTTGCTGTGAGGCGGAGTTTTCAGTTTCTTCCTGCACCTGTGATGCGCCGTTTGTATTTTCTGTAACGGAAGCATCATTTACCGGAGCTTCGGCGGAAGATGTATCCTGCTCAGGCTGAACAAAGCCGGGTGCAACTGAGGCTTCGCCAAGCAGTGAGTCATACATATTGCCGCCCTCAGCAGCGTTACTGCTGTCGTCGGTGGGATTGCCGTAAAGCGGGGCGGAAGAATAAGGCGATCCGATATTATCGTTGACCATACGGACAAGATCCTTGCCGAGATTGTCATATACATCGGGGCTTACAACAGGTTCGGGGAGGAGTACGGCCTTATCCGCAACAAACGGGCTTACGCCGACAAGATTCCTGTGACGCATATCGAGCGAATTAATGTCGGAGAAAGCTATTGCCGTATCGTGCGCCATAGAATCTCTCAGAGAGCCTTCGTAATATTCTATATATTCGAACTGCTTTGTGCTTTCGTCTATGCTTTCGTTTACACGATCCATAAAGTCTGCAAATTCTTCCTGCTGCTGATTGCACTGGTTTGCCTGCGCCTCAAATCCTGCAATCATCTCTGCCTGGGCATCGTTTTCGGCAACCTCGCTGTTCGAGATGCTTTCAGCCATATTTTTGCCCTGCTTCATAGAATCGCTGGTCTTAACCAGTGACTGATACATATTGTATGCATTCATATAGCTTGCATACGTTTCACGCATATGAGTAATCAGATCGTCCGCAGTCTTACGGTTATCTCTGAAGTAGTTGCCTATCTCGGACTTCCATCTTTCGACATACATTCTCTTCTGATCGTCTATGTTGTTATATATCTTCAGACGCTCTACACGGTTTTCTTCCATAAGAGCGGCTATTACAGGCATAAATATTTCTTCATCAATCTGGTGCATACCAAACGGCATGGAGGTTCTTGAGCCGTCCTCGGCAATCCAGCTGTCTGAGAAAAGCTCGTATTTTACCTGCGAGCTTGCCTTGAGGTTAAACGGAACATAATCGTTGACAGCGGTATGATAATCGAAAAAGCTCTCGGCTCTGGCTCTCTCGATCTCCTCCGCTTCAAGAGTGGGTGAGTACTGAGTATATCCTGACTTCAGAACAAGATTGAATATGGAGGATGTATAGTTCGCAAGCTTGCTCTGCGAGGAAATCTTTGATTTTGTAAGCATCTGTACGGAGTCCGCAAGACGCTTCATAAGGCGCTTGATGTACTCGTTGCTGTCGGAGTCGCCGGTCGATTTTATCTGATCCTTCAGAGCGTTGAGCGAAGCAAACTTTTCAAGGCGCTCTTCAAAGTCAACATCGAATACGTTGATCGAATCGTGTGCGCCTATGTCAGTGGTCGAATATTCATGCAAATATTCCGAATCCCTGCTGTCGGGGCTGACGATAGGAAGTCTTACGGAGGCGTTGCTGCTGTCGGAAAGCAGGAAGCTGATATTTCTTACCTGACGGTCTATATTTCCCATATAGTCGTACAGTGTAACGTTCTGTATAGATGTGGAGTAGTCTGAGGTGTTGACGCTTTCCGCCGATCTGTTGCTTTCGACAACGGGAATGGTTTCAAGCGCATCGGAAAGCTGCTGAACGGAATCCTGAAAATCATCGGGCTGATTGAGGATATTGAGCTTGAAGTCGGTGTCTTCCACGCAGCCTGTATGATCAAGCACAATGCTTTTATCCTCGAACGGAACCTTTGTCGCAACAGGAACATAAACAACGCCGATCTTTTCGACCTTATAGTCCCTGCGTATATTGCGGTGACGCTCGTTGCATTCGGCGATAAGGCCGTCAAAGCGTTCTGCCTCCTGCTGATATTTCTTACTTTTAAGAAGCTGTGCTATGCCTACGGGGAAGGTGATGAGCAGACAGAACATAATCGTTGACATTTTCTTCGCCTTGTCACGAGCATCTATCATCTGATTCTTCTGCATGACCAGATCCTTCATGTTCTGCTCTTCCTGCATTTCCGCCGCTACTATGGTTTCTGCGGCGGATTTATAATAATCAAAAAGAATTTTAGCCTGATCCTGATAAATATTGGAAGATGTATTGAATACCTTGCCTGTCATATCTTCAATCCTCTTTTCTTATAATATACTTTTACGTTCTTTGTAAAGAATGTCAAACTCATTGAACTTGCCGCTGAGTGACGCATTTTCGGCTCCTGCCGACGATGTAAGAAGCGGATCGTTTAATATCGCATTCAGCTTTGCGAGCATCTGCAGCTCAATCTCACGAGCCTCGGGGTTATCGCTCGGAGAAAGGTAACGCATATTTTCTTCGATCTTTCTTGCATTTGCACGGATCTTGTTTTCGCTTTCGAGAGAAGATGTCATTGCAGTGAGCTTTGCAGCTCTGTTACGAAGCTCCGTCACAACGGACTTCTTTACCTCTTCGTTACGGAGAGAGTCGTCTATATGCTCCTTCGTGACCTGTCCGAGAAAAGCCCACAAAAGAAGAACAAACAGAGCTATGCACTGTATTATTATCGAAACCGCAAGCGGCATAAAGACAAATACCAGCGCAATATTGACAGCCGAAAGCAACGCATATATCGCCAACCCACGATAATAAAACGTTCCTCCGAGAACAGTGCCTGCGACATCGCCTGTGAACGGGCCGAAAAACATCGGCAGGAAAAACAAAATATATGTCAATAAAATGCTTACGAATGAAAAGGTGTATGCCACCGGATTGAACGAGAACAGCGGCATCAGAAGTATATAGGCAAGCACTATTATCAATGTGCCGAAAACAAAGGAGATCAAACCGAATACGGACGAATTACGTTTTTTCATAATTACCTCCCTACAATTACTGCAGTTTATTTCCGCAGACAGGGCAGAACTTCTGTCCGAGCTGAACAGGCTTGTGGCACTTCGGGCAGACATTTTCGTTAACAGCATTCTGACTTAGTACCGAGCCGCACGTTACACATCTTGTTGCATTGGGCGAATTATCGGCTCCGCACATTGGGCAGGGATTGTATTTGTTGCCGCAATAAGGGCAGAAAGCGGACTCGGTGGAGAATTTCTTACTGCAATTGGAGCAGAATACCTCTCTTCTCTGCACGCCCTGTCCCTGAGGTGCGCCGTAGCCCATACCCTGAGGAGCGCCGTAGCCCATACCCTGAGGAGCGCCGTAGCCCATGCCCTGAGGAGCACCGAACTGCTGAACTGGCTGAGGCTGCATCATAGCACTGCCCATAGAATTGTTTCCTGAGAACGCACCTGTCATCATAGCGACACCGAGAATACCCATAGAAGAGTTGTTATCCATTGCTTTTCCGGCAACGTCAAACGACTGTTTCTGCTGCCAAGTATAGCCGGCGATAGCCTGTGCGGAACGATCCGACATAGCCTCTGCGATTTTCTGACCCTCGGCAGACGAGGTATCGAGATTTACCTCAGTGATATAGAAGCCTGCCAGCTCAAAGCCGTATTCCTCCCAGAACTCAGCCATAGGCTGTTTTATGAACCTTGAAAGATCGTCAAGGTGCATAGCTATTGTATTTATGCCGACACGGTTGGCTGTCATAAATGCAACGATAGTCGAGTTCGTCTTGGAAATCATAGCTCCCTTGAAATGATCGGTAAGCTCTGCAGAGGTGAAAGAACGCAGTGTTCCCACCAGTTTTACCAGAAAACGCTCGGCATCGGTCACCTTAAGACCGTATCTTCCCTTTGCCACAAGCGGCAGCATCTGTCCGTAGTCGGGATCCATAAATCTCATCGAAGACGTTTCCCAGTCGATGTTGAGCGGAGCTACCTTGTTTACGAACCAGACCTCCGCCATGAACGGATTCTTTCCGCCGAAGGGTATGCCGTACAGATTTCTTAATAACGGAAGGTTCTGAGTGGAAAGGGTGTGCTTTCCGGGTCCGAATTTTCCGAGTATCTGTCCTTTTGAAAAAAGTACAGCCTCCTGCGACTCATGTACTATAAGCTGAGTATATGTACTGAGATTGCTGTGCGGAAAGCGATATGCAAATTCCGCATTGTCCTGTGGGGACCATTCCACCACGTCTATAAATGCCATAACGGTTCCTCCTTTATTTAAATCCGTTTATGAATTATATTTTGCAACGGATATTCATATGATATTATATTACTGTGAAACAGTGCAATAAAACCATCGTTTTTGTGTGAAGCCACGAATTATATTAAATTATATAAGCTGTCGCATTTACGGTAAAACTGTAGAATTATACATAAAAAGACAGTTTAATGTAATTATTATATCATCAAAATTATACAATGTCAATTTGATTTTTGCAAGATTTCTGTTAATTTTGCTAAAATGTAAAAAAACAGCCCCATTATTTTCTTCGTTTTGAACAAAAGAAAATAATGGGGTCTGAATATGCGTATGATTGTATGTTGCATTACTCCGAAATATTCTTTGCAACAGGCAGTCTTACGCAGACAAGAGTGCCTTTGCCAAGCTCGCTGTCAAGAGTTACCGTGCCGCTGTAGCAGTTGACGATATGCTTTACTATGGAAAGGCCCAGACCGGTACTGCCCTCTTTGGTGCTTCTGCCCTTATCCACTCTGTAGAAACGCTCAAACACACGGTTAAGCGACTCCTTAGGGATGCCTATGCCGTTATCCCTTACATAGATACAGCCTGTCTCACCCACATCGTGAAGCGCTATCTCTACTCTGCCACCGTCCTTGTTGTACTTTATGGCATTGCTGACTATGTTTTCGACAAGCTCGTATATGTGCTTGTATGCGGCACGGACGGTAAAGCTGTCGCCTGACAGTTCTATCGTGACATTTCTGGCAGAAGCCGCAGGCTCCAGACATTCCTTTACCGCTGTGCATATCTCGGACAGCTTACAGTCGGTCACTTCCTCGGCTGTCGTCTTGTTTTCAAGGGAGGATATTTCAAGAATGTCGCTGATGATTGTTGACATTCTCTTTGCCTCGGTAAGAATTTTTCCGATGTAATAATCCTTCTTATCCTTAGGCACAAGTCCGTTTTCAAGAAGCTCGGCAAAGCCCGAAATTGCCGTCAACGGCGTTTTCAGCTCGTGACCGGCATTTGCAAAGAAATCGGCTTTTAGCTGTTCGGACATACGCTTGTCGGTAACGTCACGGATAACCATAAGTCCGCCGTGCATTGCATCTATTCCGCTTTTGGATACGGGGAATACCTGCACGAGCAAGATCCTGCCGTCAACGGTGCTTTCTATAGTTACCGTCCTGTCTTCGTTTGCCGCTTTTTCCGCTCCGCTGATTATCTCGGGCTTTCTTGCAAGCTCGGGTACGGTCGAAGCACCGCTTTCATCAGAAGCACCGAGCAGCTTAAGACCGGCACGGTTTATTGAAATTACCGAAAGATCGTTATCGTAAAGAATTACACCGTCCTGAAGGCTTTCAAGTATGAAGCGTTCCTTTTCACGCTCATCTTCAAGCGTCTTCATATTATCCTGTATGCTTTTACGCATAAAATTGAACATTGTGACAAACTCGTCAAGCTCGGGGTACTTATGCGACGGTATCTCCTCAAGTTCTGCAGAGATTTTTTCGTCACCGACATATTTCATGCCGCTCATAGCCTTTGATATGCTGTTTATCGGCTTCATTATCTGGCGGGCAACACTGCTCACCGCTATAAGCCCTGCTATTATGCCTATTGCGGCGGCTATCAGCATGGGCGCTATGAACATTGACGCAAAATCCATATAGCTGTTTATATTGTAGCTTATTCTGATTATATCGTCATCCTTAACCTTCATAGCGGCATAAATCTGATTTTTGCCGAGCGTCTTTGAATATCTTACGGCTACTCCGCTTCCTGTAAGCTCTGCCTGCTTTATCTCCTCACGGGTGCTGTGGTTATCGTCCGGCTCGCCGTCGATATAGGTATCTACAAATACAGTTCCGTCCTTATTGATAAAGCTCACTCTGGCGTTTCCAACAAGTGAGCTTAATCTGTTCGCAAGGTCATAGTCGTGGTCGGCTTCGTCCTCATATATCACACGGATAAGTCCGAGAGAAGTCAGCATATCGCTTTTTCTGACGTTCTGCTCCGTGCTTGAAAGAAGTGCGGTAGCAGATACAACGCACACCGACATAACTATCGCAATTACTATAAGAAAACGTACTATAAGTGCTTTTTTCATCTGTACGTCCTCCTGTTATTCTCCTATGAATCTGTAGCCTACTCCTCTTACCGTTTTGATAAGATGAGCATTCTCGGCATCATCGCTGAGTTTTTTCCTGAGCGTGCCTATGTGCATATCGAGCGTTCTTGTTTCACCGACAAAATCTATGCCCCACACTTTCGTGAGAAGCTCCTCACGGCTGACAACTCTTGCCCTGTTCTTAAGAAGATACAAAAGAAGCTCGTATTCCTTCAGCGTAAGCTCTATCGGTCTGCCGTCACGGCTAACCTCTCTGAGAGATGTGTTTACCGTTATGCCGCCTGCAGTAATCTTATCGGAAGCGCTGTCCGACGTGCTTCTGCCGGAACGCCTTAAAAGCGCCTTTATTCTTGCGGCAAGCTCCATAATGCCGAACGGCTTTGTGAGATAATCGTCTGCGCCGTTTTCAAGCCCGAACACCTTGTCTATCTCGGCTGATTTTGCTGTCAGCATAAGTATCGGCGTATTCTTTGTCTGCTCGTTTTCACGAAGAATTTTCACCGCCTGCACACCGTCCATACCCGGCAGCATTATGTCGAACAGGAATATATCCGGCACCTGCTTTTCGGTTGCGGCAAGGCAATCCTCCGCACTGACAAAGCTCTCCACCTCGTATGAATAAGCCGAAAGAGCGACCGTCACAAGCTCTCTTATACTGTCGTCGTCCTCTGTTATATAGATACGTTCAGCCATTGTATCAGCCTCCAAAGTTTATATAATACGGGTATTCTTGTATTCTCCCGTCTTGAAGAATTCCACCCACTCGCAGATATTTACCGCATGGTCGGCTATTCTTTCAAGATATTTTACTATCATAAGGGCATCGACCGCAACATCGCCGCTGCAATGCTCGCTCTTTATAAGTTCTACTATGCGGTTTCTTATAGAAACGAACAGCTCGTCAACCTCATCGTCAGCCTTTATCGTTTCATTCGCAAGCTCCATATCGGTTGTTACGAATGAATCTATAGAGTGCGAAACCATTATTATTACCTTTTCGCTCATAGTCTGAATCTCTCTTACTATGTGCATAATAGCGGATACGTCTGCGGTAAGGCTGATCTCCGCAATATCTGCGGCATTGTCGGCTATACGCTCCATATCTGTCACCATTTTGAGTGCCGCAGAAACCTTACGGAGATCTCTTGCGACAGGCTGTTCACGAAGTATTATAGACAGGCACTGGCTCTCGATGTTCTTTTCTTCCTCATCTACCGCTCTGTCGCCGTCTACTACCTTTTTTGCAAGAACGGCATCGCTGTCACGCAGTGCTGTGATAGCTGAAGCTATTGCCTCCTCTATCATTCCGCCCATACGGATAAGATCGTTATTCAGCTTGCCAAGCTTATGTTCAAATGTTTCTCTCATTTCTGTTTGCCCTTTCTAATATAATATCACACATAACGTATAAAATCAACCGAAACGTCCTGTGATATAATCTTCCGTCCGCTTATCAACGGGACGTGAGAACAGTTCGTCTGTCGGTGCGTACTCGACCATTTCTCCTACAAGGAAGAAAGCCGTGTAGTCCGAAATTCTTGTTGCCTGCTGCATATTGTGAGTTACAATAGCTACCGTGTACTTTTCCTTGAGCGTGTTCATAAGCTCCTCGATTTTAAGCGTCGATACAGGGTCGAGTGCCGATGTAGGCTCGTCCATAAGGATGACCTCAGGCTGAACGGCGATTGCTCTTGCGATACAGATCCTCTGCTGCTGACCGCCCGAAAGACTGAGTGCGGATTTATGAAGTCTGTCCTTTACCTCGTCAAAAACAGCCGCACCGATAAGGCTCTCCTCGACTATCCTGTCAAGCTTTGCCTTGCTCTTTATACCGTGTACTCTCGGTCCGTATGCTATGTTATCGTAAATGCTCATCGGGAAAGGGTTGGGCTTCTGGAACACCATTCCTATCCTGCGGCGCAGTACGTTTGTGTCAACGCCGTCAGCGTAGATGTCCTCGCCGTCAAGCAGGAACTGACCTGTTATCTTACAATCCGGTATCAGATCGTTCATACGGTTAAGGCTTTTCAGATATGTGGATTTGCCGCAGCCCGAAGGACCGATGAAGGCGGTTATCTTATTTGTCTTTATATCAAGGTTTATGTCCTTGAGAGCGTGATTTTCTCCGTAATATAGATTTACATTTCTTGTACAGAGCTTCACATCGCTCTGAGGTACGATTATATATGACATTGTTTATCCTCTTTTCTTTTTACGGCATTATACCGAGCGTTTCTTTCTTATTCTGTAAGCGACCAGCTTTGCGCATATATTGATTATAAGCACTGTTACAAGCAGTACAAGCGCTGTAGAAAATGCGTACTTCATTTCGGCACCGCCACGCTGTGCGTACTGGTAAAGCTGAACAGTGAGCGAGCCGCCCTGATTCATCACCTTGCCGAAAATATCGCCGAGCGAATTTATACCTACCTCAGCGGCAATACCTGCTGTGAAGATAAGTGCCGCAGACTCGCCTACTATTCTGCCTATGGACAGGATTACTGAGGTCAGTATACCGTCTATACAGCTTGGAAGAACAACGGTCCTTATAGTATGCCACTTAGGTGCGCCAAGTCCGACAGCACCCTCTCTGTAGCCCATAGGTACGGTCTTTATCGCCTCCTGCGTGGTACGGATTATGGTGGGCAGTACCATTATTGACAATGTCAGCGCACCTGTAAGCAGTGAGTAGTTCACCTTGAAGATATTGTAGAAGAACACGCTGCCGAAAAGTCCGTATATGATTGAGGGGATGCCTGCAAGCGTTTCGGTAGTAAATTCGATTATTCTTGTAAGCCTGCCCTGCTTTGCGTATTCGGTAAGATATATTGCCGCACCTACACCGACAGGTGTTGCGATGATAAGCGTAATCACTACAAGATAAAGCGTATTGATTATATTGCCTAGTACGCCGTAGTTTTCATAAGGATATGAGAATGCCGGAGTTGTAAGGAAGTTCAGGCTAATTCCCTCTGTGCCTTTTACGGCTATGTATATGATCATACCGAGCGTCAGCGCAACTACTATACCCGACGAAAGAAAAATCAGAGCCTTCAGCACTATGTCGCTTACTCTTCTGCGCTTTTTAGTAAGAGAATTCGTAACTGCTTTTGCCATAATCTATCACGCCTTTCCTGCGGTCTTTGCCGCTTTTTCCTTTTTGCCGCCCTTTTTGAGTATGCCGTTGAGCATCAGATTTATTATCATAATGAACACAAACAGCACAAGTCCTATCGCAAAGAGTGCCTCTCTGTGAAGTCCGCTTGAATACGGGAATTCGGCAACAATACCTGTTGTGAGGAATTTTACCGATGAGAACAGCTCCGGCATATTTGCGCTGTTGCCTGCAACAAGGATGATAGCCATAGCCTCACCTATCGCTCTGCCGACACCGAGAACGACACCGGACGCAATACCCGACTTTGCGGCGGGGATAACTACCTTGAAGATAGTCTGTATCTTGGTAGCTCCAAGTCCGTAGCTTGCCTCTCTGTATTCAGAAGGAACGGCGGATATTGCGTTCTCCGAAATGTTTATGATAGTGGGAAGTATCATTATGGCAAGTACGATTATTGCACTTGCGAGGTTTGCGCCGCCTGTGAACTGATGCGTAGGATCATTAGCATAAATGACCTCCTCCAGTGCGTACATAAGCGGCTTTACAAGATTTGCGCCGAGCAAACCGTATATAACCGACGGGATACCCGCAAGAAGCTCGACCGCAGGCTTTACTACGTTCTTCATAGCCTTAGGTGCAAGCTCGGACAGGAACACCGCTGTGAGAAGTCCTATCGGAACACCGATCACTATTGCGCCGAGAGTGCCGAATACCGACGTGAGAATCAGCGGAAGGATACCGAACTGTTCTTTTTTTGCGTACCATGTGTCGCCGAACAGAAAATCGGTCAATCCGATTTTTCCGATGGCGGGAGCACCCGATATTATCATATAAATTGTTATCATCAGGACGCACGCTACCGCTGTGACTGCACACACGGTAAATATGTACTTCATTACACGCTCTGTAACGTTTGTGAATCCCGATTTTTTACTTCTTATAGCAGATCTCTGCTTTCCGACCGAGCCTACCGCAACTGCTGCGCCGCTTGTCTTTTCCAAGTAAACCATCCTTTCAGGGCTATACATACTTATACAGCAAATTCCGGTAACGGATTGCTACCGGAAAAGTGCTTACTGTATAGGAATTATCGACTTGTTTTTACTTTACGGGAACTGCACCCTGTGCAAGTACGAGTGCCTGACCTTCTTCTGAGAGAATGAAGTCAAGATAAGCCTTAACAAGCTTGTTATCGGAACCCTTGAGTGTTGCACAGATGAAGGGTCTCTGTACTTCGTAAGTGCCGCTCTTTACATTTTCTTCTGTAGCTTCAATGCCGCCGACCTTGAGTGCCTTTACTGTTTCGTCAACGTTTGCAAGTGAAGCGTAACCGATAGCACCGTCTGTTGTTGCAACTGCGTTGATAACCGAACCTGTAGACTCAAGTTCCTGTGCGTACTTCGGTTCCTTGTCGCCCATTACGATAGACTCGAAACCATCTCTTGTACCTGAACCGTCCTCACGGCCGATAACTACGATAGCCTTGTCATCTCCGCCAAGCTCCTTCCAGTTTGTAATCTCGCCGGAATATACCTTTGCAAGATTCTCAAGTGAGATGTCTTCAAGCTTGTTTACAGGGTTTACTACGAGAGCGATACCGTCAAGTCCTACTACTGTAGCGTCAAGCTTTTCAGCTTCTTCATCCTTGAGCTTTCTTGACGAGTTACCGATGTCGCACTTGCCTTCGGAAGCTTCCTGGATGCCTGTACCTGAACCTGTGAGGTTTAAGTTAACTGTTACGCCCTTGTTCTTTTCCATAAATGCGCCGTTAACAGCCTTGATAACCTTTTCCATTGATGTTGAGCCGTTCATTGACAGTGTGCCGCTGAGTTCTTCTGTAGCTGTAGATGATGCTTCGGAAGATGTGCCTGCTACGCTGCTTGTTGCAGTTTGGGAACAGCCTGTTGATGCAGCAACTATTGCTGTGCCTGCGATAATTGATATTAACTTCTTGTTCATGTTGTTTCCTTTCTTAAGGGCGATACCCCTCGGAGTTTTCCTGATACTCCATAATGTTTATGTACATTTTTATCTGCCGTTCGGTTTCCCTCCCGACTACATTTCATATTATAGTCGCAACGGGCTTTACATTAAAGCAAGGAATGGTATAAAGTCGGTAAAGTTTTTGTAAAGCCGCATATTCCGCATAGCAAAGCCAAACTATACACCGATTTTACATTTTTGCCGTGCGACTTTACATTCGATTTTTAACGCTTTACAGTTTTCGGCCGTCACTCCGAATAGCTTTATATCTTGATTTGACGGTTAATTTATGGTAGAATAATATCAAAAGTCATACGAAAGAAGGTATAATATGCCACACTCATCGGGCGGAGGCTCTCACGGGGGCGGAAGCCACCACTCCTCATCGCACAGCTCGTCACACCGTTCATCATCGGGAGGCGGCTCAAGCAGAATAAGAACCAGCCGCACATATTTCCCCGGTGCAAGAAGATTCGTCTACTACAGAAACGGCGTTCCGAACTACGTCTACTCGGATACCGATTTATCAAAAGGTCCGAGCAAGCTGAGATTTTTAATGCTCATATTCTATGTACCGTTTGTTCTGGCGGCGTTCTTGATGATATTCACGTCTTTCGGCGTACCCGAAAAGCTGAAGGTTGATTATAACTCGCAGATAGTCATACAGGACGATGCTCATGTACTCGGAGATACAACGAAGCTCAGCGACGCACTCGAGGATTTCTTCAACACAACGGGTATTTCTCCGGCGGTAATGACTGTGTACAATTCCGACTGGGAGGATAACTATACCGACCTTGAGAAGTACGCTTATGAGCTTTATGTAAACCGGTTCTATGACGAAAAGCACTGGCTGATAGTGTATTCTCAACCGAAAGATCCCGACGACGAATTCAACAACTGGTACTGGGAGGGTATGCAGGGCGATGATACCGACAGTATCATTACTTCATCCGTAGCATACGATTTTACAAACGACCTGCATAAGAGGTTGCTTGTCGAAGGAACAAAGGTAAATGACGCTATCACCGACAGCTTCAACGCACTTACTCCTACCGTAATGAAGTTCAGATTTGAGGGCGAAACCTTCGGAATAGGAATCTTTATGCTCCTGTTCGTCAGCTTTCACGCATTCTTTATGGTATTCTTCCGACCTAACGCAAATAAATACAAGGGTGCAAAGGAAGTACCTCTTGACGGCTACTATGCTCCTCCTCAGCAGACTGCACCGCAGTCGCAATCTGTCGTAATGAAACAGGCATCCTGCGAATACTGCGGAGGTGTCTATACCGTAGGCAGCTGCAACGCCTGCCCTCACTGCGGCGCACCTATTCAGCCGCAGGATTACACTGTTCCCGTACATAACGGCACGAGTACAGCAAACACAACAGATACAACAAACACAAACACGCATTAACAATCATTGAGGTATAATATGAACGGCTCACAGATAACAGATTCACCGATAGGCGCTGTACTGCTTATAATCGGCTCGGTCATAGCGGTCATGGCGCTTGTCTGTGTCATCATTCAGCTTTACAAAAATCATGTTTCGGACAGAAGTATGTGCCGTGAAATTTACGGTACAGATAAGCCTGCAAAGCATAAAAATGTGCCGAAAAAATTAAAGGCTCTCGAAGAACGTTTTCGGGAGCTTAATATTCCGCCGGTTTATTCGTTCACAGGTAATTGCTACTGCGAACATTTCACGATAACGGCGAAGCGTGAATTTATATTTTATGTATGCTGTCACACGGTTGGCGGCGAAACGCTTGACAAAAAGCTGTTTTTAAATCCCGAAAAAGCAAGGCGGTACATTTTCCGTGAGGTTATGGATATAGTTCTGAACAGTTACGGAGAAGAAGGGTATCAGGTATACGCTTCAAAGCTCACCGCCGAAGAAAAAGAGACAATGGGTATATAATCCGCAGGACTCAAGCCGTATATAACGCAAAAATCCCCTCCGCTTTTGCGGAGGGGATAATTTTATGCTTTGTCTGTCAATCAGACACTGCTGTGCTTCTTAACGTAGTCTACAACCTCGTCAACAGTTGTGAATGCCATGCTTACGCAGGTATCTGCACAACCGTAGTAGATAGCGATTCTGCCTGTATCAGCGTCGCAGAGTGCTGCGCAGGGGAATGTAACGTTCTGAACGTCGCCTACGCACTCATAGTACTCTCTGGGGTTGAGAAGGTACTCAGCGCAACGATACTTAACCTTCCAGGGCTTGTCGATGTCGAGGATAGCAGCTGAGAAGCTGTATACATAGCCGTTGCAGCTCTGGAGAACGCCGTGGTAGAATACCAGCCAGCCTTCGCTTGTCTCTATCGGGATAGGACCTGCACCGATCTTGAGTGATTCCCAGCCCTTCATAGGAGCCATAACGTGTCTGTGCTCGCCCCAGTACTTCATATCGGGCGACTGTGAAAGGTACATATCGCCGAAAGGTGTGTGACCGCTGTCTGAAGGACGGCTGAACATAACGTACTTGCCGTTTATCTTACGGGGGAACAGAACACCGTTTCTGTTAAAGGGAAGGAATGCATTCTCGCACTGGTGGAACTCCTTGAAGTCCTTTGTCCAGCCCACACCGATCGTAGGCTTCCAGCCGTATGCGTTGCACCATGTAATCCAGAATCTGTCCTCGATCCATACGCATCTGGGATCGTAGCCGTACTGCCAGGGGTTAGCTTCAGCAGTTTCGGGATCGTCGTTTATCCATTCAACCTTTTCTTCGTTGAGGTTCCAGTGTACGCCGTCCTCAGAGAAGCCTGCGTGGATAGCCATGTTTCTTTCCTTGTCGTCAACACGGAAAACACCTGCGAACTTGCCCTTTTCGCTCTCGAAAGGAACAACTGCGCTGTTGAAGATAGAGTTGCTGGTAGGAAGAAGGTCACGGGGGATTATGGGGTTGTTGTCTGCACGCCAGATAACGTCCTTACAGCCTGCGGGTCTGTCCTGCCAGGGAATGTTCGGTAATGATGTACCGTTGATAACTTTTACGTTCATACTTGATTCTCCTTGATAAGTCATATTTCCGTTAAGAAGCGTAAATCGCTCTTTGTATTAAGTATATCATAGCCATTCTTCAAATGCAAGAGTTTTTGTTAAATTTTTTTACTTAATTTTTAGGCTAATAAACTAAAAACAGATTAAATTTTGATTACAAATCTACATTGCGTATTATAGCAGAGCGTTCTGTGCTGTTGCTTATATCCGATGCGTTGAAAAAACACAAATAACAAAATTGCGGATAAAATTACAGCACCTGTAAAACGGGTATTCGGAAATTTTCACAAACGTATAGTTAGAATATACTAACGATTTGAGTTAGAATAAACAAACTTTTTGTATTTGCGTTACTCGGTTTGATTTTTGCTTGACAAACCGCTCTGCTGTGAGTACAATATTTTTTGTTAGCAGGTGCTAACCTTTTATTTGGCAATCAAGTTAGCTTGTTCTAATTTGATTAGCATTAGCTAATAAGGTTAGCCAAGACTATATAAATAAGACAGTCGGAACAAAAGAAAGGATGACGTTCTATGATGCCGCTCATACTCGCATCTGAGGGTGACGAAAATATCATAAAGAAAATCGGCGGAAGTCCTGAGGTCAAGAAGCATCTTGAAAACTTAGGATTTGTAGTCGGTGGCAACGTAAAGGTCGTTACAACGGTAAACGGTAACCTTATCGTGAATGTCAAAGAGGCAAGAGTTGCGATAAGCAAGGAAATGGCACAAAGAATCATGATATGATTCTTATTATAGAGGAGGATAACCGATGAAGACATTAAAACAGGCAACTGTCGGAGAAACCGTCAAGGTTGTCAAGCTGCACGGCGAGGGCGCTATCAAGCGCAGAATTATGGATATGGGGCTTACAAAGGGCGTAGAGGTATACGTCCGCAAGGTAGCGCCATTAGGCGACCCTGTTGAAGTAACGGTGAGAGGCTATGAGCTTTCGCTCAGAAAAGCTGACGCTGAAATGGTAGAGGTCGAATAAATCCATATTTAATTCAAGAAAGTAAACGAAAAGGTCTGAACAGCCTTTTATGGAAAGAGAGGAATTTTCCCGATGAGTTTAAAAATTGCGCTCGCAGGTAACCCTAACTGCGGCAAAACCACATTGTTCAACGCTCTGACGGGCTCAAACCAGTTTGTAGGTAACTGGCCCGGCGTTACCGTTGAAAAGAAGGAGGGTAAGCTCAAAAAGAGCGACGGAGTAGTAATTACCGACTTACCCGGTATCTATTCACTGTCACCCTACACACTTGAAGAAGTAGTTGCAAGAAACTATCTTATCGAGGAGCGTCCCGACGCTATACTCAATATCATTGACGGTACGAACCTTGAAAGAAACCTTTACCTTACAACACAGCTCACAGAGCTTGGCATTCCTGTTGTAATCGCCATCAATATGATGGATATAGTAAAGAAGAACGGCGACAAGATAAACATTGAGGAGCTTTCAAGGGAGCTTGGATGTAAAGTTGTCGAAATCTCGGCTCTTAAGGGCACGGGAATAAAGGAAGCCGCAGACGCTGCGGTTGAAGCGGCAAAGAACGGCAAGACAGTTCCTATGCACACATTCTCAGGTCCTGTTGAGCATACGATAGCTCACATAGAGGAAGCCGCAGTACACAATATGCCAGAAGAACAGCAGAGATGGTACGCTATAAAGCTGTTCGAGCGTGACGACAAGGTTATTGAAAAGCTGAATCTTGACAGTACGGTCATGGCTCACATCGACGAAGATATAAAGAATGTCGAAAAAGAGCTTGACGACGACGCAGAAAGCATTATAACAAACGAAAGATACGTTTACATAGCTGAGATCATCAAGGGCTGTTACAAGAAGAAATCGGCAGGCAAGCTGACAACCTCGGATAAGATTGACAAGGTCGTTACAAACCGTTTTGCCGCACTTCCGATATTTGCTGTAATAATGTTCCTCGTTTACTATATTTCAATGGTAACGGTAGGTACAGCCGCAACAGACTGGGCTAATGACGGACTGTTCGGTGACGGCTGGCACTTGTTCGGAATAGGCTCGGCAGATTATGAGGACGCATCGGGTGCTTACTCTGACGCTTTGGAGGCTGTTAACGGTTTCGTTACAATAGAGCCTGACAGTGAGGATTTTGAGCCAGGCACTGCTCTTGAAACGCTCAAGTCATACAAGCCCGAAGGCGAGAATCCTTCAGTGCAGATAGATGTAGAGGACGAAGAAACACTTGAAGTAAGCCAGCTTACAGTTTACTACAAGGAGATCCCTGCAAACGCAGATGAAGACACGACACTCGGCATCACATATCTTGACGCTGTTAAGTACTTTGAAGAAGGCGGCGAAAGCGCATTTGAAGAACCCGATCCCGCAAGCTACGGCGTATGGGTACCCGGTATCCCCGTACTTATCGAGCAGGGTCTTGACGCTGTTAACTGCGTAGACTGGTTAAAGGGTCTTATCCTTGACGGTATTGTTGCCGGTGTAGGCGCTGTACTCGGCTTCGTTCCGCAGATGCTCGTACTGTTCATTCTGCTTGCTATTCTTGAGGCTTGCGGTTATATGGCACGTATCGCATTCGTGCTTGACCGTATCTTCAGAAAGTTCGGTCTTTCAGGTAAATCGTTCATACCGATACTTGTCGGCACAGGCTGCGGTATCCCCGGTATCATGGCATCAAGAACAATTGAAAACGAGCGTGACCGCCGTATGACGATCATGACAACAACATTTATCCCCTGCGGCGCTAAGCAGCCGTTCATAGCAATGATAGCAGGCGCTATCTTCGGCGGTTCTCCGTGGATTGCAACGGGCGCATACTTCTTAGGTATGGCGGCTATCATCGTTTCGGGTATCATTCTTAAGAAGACAAAGATGTTCGCAGGAGATCCCGCTCCGTTCGTAATGGAGCTTCCCGCATACCACATTCCTACAGTTGGAAACGTACTGCGTTCAATGTGGGAGCGTGGCTGGTCATTCATCAAGAAGGCAGGTACTATCATCCTCCTTTCAACTATCGTAGTCTGGTTCACATCATTCTTCGGCTGGGTAGACGGTGCATTCACAATGCTCGATGAATCACAGATGGATTGCAGTATCTTAGCTAATATCGGTAAGGCTATCTGCTGGATATTCGCACCTCTCGGCTGGGGCGACTGGCAGGCGACTGTTGCGGCTGTTACAGGTCTTGTTGCAAAGGAAAATATCGTTGCGACAATGGGTATCCTTTACGGAAGCGGCGACGCTACTGTATGGCAGACGCTTGCAAGCAGCTTCACAGCTGTAACAGGTATGTCGTTCCTCGTATTCAACCTTCTGTGCGCTCCCTGCTTTGCCGCAATGGGTGCTATCAAGCGTGAAATGAACAACGCTAAGTGGTTCTGGTTTGCAATCGGTTATGAGTGCGGTTTTGCTTATGTAATCGCTCTTATGATAAACTACTTCGGCAAGCTGTTCACAGGCGCACTTGCAGGTGCAGGCGACATAATCGGTCTTATAGTTGCATTCCTTCTCCTTGCCGCTCTTATCTACCTTCTCGTTCGTCCTTACAAGGAAAGCAAGAAGCTCGGCGTTAAGGTCAAGGTTACAAAGTAAGGTCTTATTTCAGAAATAAAAAGGAGTGATCTTTATGGATCCTGTTGTAGGTTCAATAATCGTAGCGGTAATTTTACTTGCGGTGATCATACTGATCATTCACAAGCTGGTAAGCGACAAGAAAAAGGGCAAGTTCTCTTGCGGCGGTTGCGTCGGATGCAGCGGTCACTGCACCGAATGCCACGGCTGTGGTTCAGACCCTGAGTCGCAGGCGAAGAAAAGCAAATAAGTAATCAATAAAAGTATAAAGCGGAGCCGTGTGGTTCCGCTTTTGCTTTGAAAAGAAGATAAAAAAATATCCGCACTGCCGTGCAGCATCTGTGGCAGTGCGGATAAATTTATCTGTTTATTTCAGCTTTTCGGCATCGGGTATGGCATCTGTTACCTCTACCTCAGCCTTCTGCTTGTAGCAAGCGAATATCTCGTCAAGCTCGAGCTTTTTCATCTTAGGTGTGACAAGGCTCACAAGCGGTACGATTATAAGTCCTGCGACCATAAGGAACATACCGAAGTTTACGGGAGATGCAACGTTGAAGCCGAGTATAGTACCTGCAGGCTTGATTATCATATGCAGTACGGTGCCGATGACGCCTACGCCGAAGCTGACGTAAACGCTTATCTTGGTAACGCCCTTCCAGAAAAGGCCGTACATAAACGGTGCTAAGAACGCACCTGCAAGCGCACCCCACGAATAGCCCATAAGGTCGGAGATAAGAGCGTTCTTGTTGAGGGCGATTATTACCGATATTGCAAGGAAGATAGCTATGAAGGCACGCATTACTATAAGCGACTTTTTCTCGTCGAGCTTATTCTTGCAAAGCGGATTTATAAGGTCGAGCGTCAGCGTTGAGCTTGATGTAAGCACAAGCGAGGACAGCGTTGACATTGATGCGGAAAGAACGAGGATAACGACAATACCGATAAGTATTTCCGGGAGCGATTCGAGCATCTTCGGGATAATTCCGTCTGAGCCTATCTGCGTAAGCTCCTCATCGGATACGAATATTCTGCCGAAGCCACCGAGGAAGTAGCTTCCGCCTGCAACTACAAGCGCAAAGACAGTTGATACAATAGTGCCTGTTCTGATAGAACGCTCGTCCTTTATCGTATAGAACTTATGTACCATCTGAGGAAGTCCCCACGTTCCGAGCGATGTGAGTATAATTACGCCGAGCAGATTTATCGGGTCGGGTCCGAAGAACGAAACAAATCCGCCGTTGAGACCGGGAGAAGCCGTACCCTCCGTGCTGATATGCGACAGCTGATTCACAGCCTCGCTGAAGCCGCCCTTTGAGGCAAGTGTAGCCGCAATTACCGCAACTATGCCGACAAGCATTATAATTCCCTGCACGAAGTCATTGAGCGCCGTTGCCTTATAGCCGCCGACAATAACGTATACTGCGGTAATTACCGCCATACCGACAACGCAGAACGAATAATCAATATTGAACGCCATTCCAAACAGTCTTGACAGGCCGTTATAAACGCTCGCTGTGTACGGGATAAGGAATACGAACACGATTATCGCCGAGATTATCTTCATAGCCTTGCTGTTGAAGCGTCTGCCGAAAAATTCGGGCATTGTGGCTGATTCAAGATGCTTTGACATTACTCTTGTCCGTCTGCCTAATATAAGCCACGGCAGAAGCGAGCCGAGTATTGCGTTTCCTATGCCTATCCAGGTTGAAGCAAGTCCGAAGTTCCAGCCGAATTTGCCTGCATAGCCGACAAAGATAACAGCCGAAAAATAAGATGTACCGTATGCAAAAGCCGTGAACCACGGTCCTACGCTTCTGCCGCCGAGTACGAAGTCATTAACTGTGGAAGTCTTTTTACGGCAGTATATGCCTATGCCGACTACCGACAGAATGTACAGGATGAGTATTGCTAATATCATTTTCTGTCCCCTTATAAAAGAAATAATTATGACCGTTTAAAGTGTTATCGCTTTCAAGTTACGTCACTTTAAACGGCTAAAATGATTATATACGAAAAAACCCTCTTTGTCAAGCGAATGACAGGAGGGTTTTAAATAATTGTTATTTGTTACAAAAGAGGTAGGGGGAAATTATGCAAGATTACATCTTGCTTCAGTCTGTCGATAAACCTCTTGTTTATCGAAAATGGGGTCGCAGGGGCATAGCCCCCGTACAGGTCGTCAGCCATTTGTGCCACTGCATCGTGCAGTGGCTTTGTGTGGCTGACTGCAAGCATCCTTGCTTGGAATAGGGGCGGTAGCCCCAGTAATATAGCCCCTTCCCACGGGGAAGGGGTTTGGGGTTAGGGATTGAGAACAAGCACTTTTTTGGAAAAACAGACTTCTAACTTACTATCCCTATCCCCCCTGCCCCCTTTCCCCCGTGAAAGGCTATGTATGTTTGGTTGGCTTTGCGTCCTTGCAAAGCCCTTGTGCATACACGCCCGGCATCCATGCCGGGGGAGAATACGGGGACTGGCGTCCCTGCGACCTGCCTTGGGGCTACGCCCAAAGCAAGGACGCTTTGGTTGCTTGCCAAAAGTTTTGCACGATGCAAAACCAACAAAGCAAGCAACGCTAAACACCCATTTTCAAAAATTATATAGGTTTATCGACAGACTGATGCAAGATTACATCTGCTTAGCCGTCTTCCCTTGATACCTTATCAAGAGCGATTGATGTTATGATCTTTTTATCTCCGCTCTTTGTGATAACATAAGTCATAGACTTGCTTGAAACCTGCTCGTTGACAAGACCGGGTATAGATACTGTAGGCGGATAATAATCAACGGTGAGCGTGTATGTTTCGCCGACATTGCTTATTTTCGAAACTACGGGGTAGTAGTTCGGGATACGGTTTGTGTCTGCCACGATGTATACCTTTTTCTCGGAATTGTAGGTTGCGAGATCCTGCACATGACCTACTGTCTGGTGCTTTACCTCGATACTGCTTCCGAAAACATTCTTTGCCGCAGTTTCAACGTCAAATTCGGGGATATACATTACGCCCGTGTCCGTTTCATAGTTGGACGTGTCGCCCGTGAGAAGTATCTTTGAAACGGCTATCTTTATTATAGTGGATTGTGTAAGCGTTGACGCATCCTCAAAGCTGGGGGGATCGGTTGCGACAACGGGATAAAGGTAAAGGGCAAACTCTTCCTTAAGGTCGGTCTGATCGGCTATCCTGCCTATCCCGCCGCTGATCGCTATTACGGTATTTACCGCACCGACTACAGCGAACACGATAATGAGAAGTCCGACAACAAAGTATGCTATCTTCTTTGCAAGCCCTTTGTGACGGTGTTCGGGAACATCAACAACGATAACCTCGTCCTGCTCGATCTCGCTCGGATCCTCCGACAGTGCCTCCTCTATAGAGCCTGCAAGTCCGTGAAGTACCTTGTTCTCGCTTTTTGCCTCTATACGATTTTTATTCTTAATCCTCTTTTTTGCCATTTATAAGCGTTCCTCCTACCCTCTTGTCTGACCGTTTCCGTTGACAAGATATTTGAACGTTGTCAGAGCCTCAAGGCCCATAGGTCCTCGTACATGGAGCTTCTGCGTTGATATGCCTATCTCAGCTCCCAGTCCGAATTCAAAGCCGTCCGTAAAGCGTGTGCTGGCATTTACATATACAGCCGCCGCATCGACTTCACGCTGGAACTTCTCTGCATTACGCAGATACTCGGTCACTATACACTCGCTGTGACCTGTGCCGAAGCGGTTGATATGAGCTATAGCCTCATCTATATCATCTACTATCTTTACGGCAATCTTAAGGTCAAGGAACTCTCTGCGGTAGTCTTCATCATCGGCTATCTTTTCAAGCGTGATATATGCACTGCTTGCCTCATCACCGACAAAGGTCACCTTTCCGTTCCACCTTTCAGCGAGCTTCTTCAAAAAGCCCTCCGCTATATTCTTATGCACAAGTACGTTTTCTATGGCGTTGCATACAGACGGGCGCTGTGTCTTTGCGTTATCTACTATATCCACTGCCATATCAATATCGGCAAAGCGGTCAACATAAACGTGGCAGTTGCCCTCGCCTGTCTGTATTACGGGTACTGTAGCATTCTTTATTACGGCGTTTATAAGTCCGCCGCCGCCTCTTGGGATAAGCACGTCAACATATTCGTTTGCTTTCATAAGCTCGGTTGCGGTATCTCTTGAGGTGTCCTCCACAAGCTGTACGATGTCGGGATTGACGCCGTGCTTTTCAGCCGCCGCTCTCATAATACCGACAAGGCACTTGTTTGAATTTATCGCATCACTGCCGCCACGCAGAATTACAGTATTGCCAGCTTTAAGGCAAAGGCATCCTGCGTCTACCGTAACATTGGGGCGTGACTCGAAAATAATGCCGATAACGCCGAGCGGTACGGATTTTTTTATTACGGTAAGACCGTTGGGCAAGGTGTTTCCGCCGAGAATTTTTCCTACAGGGTCGGGCAATGCCGCAACCTGTCTTACACCCTCAGCCATACCGTCTATTCTGGCATCGGTAAGGGTAAGACGATCCACCATAGAAGCCGCCATATTATTTTCGTGCGCCGCAGTTATATCAAGCTCGTTTGCCTTTTTTATTTCATCTCTGCCGTTTTCAAGCATTGCGGCGATAGTAGCGAGTATATCGTTTTTAAGCGACTGCGACAGCATTGCCGAGTTTTTAGCCGCCGATTTTGCCTTTTTTCCGAGTTCGTCTATGTAGCTCATATTTTTCCTTTCAGTCCTCGTCTGCGGTGAATACTGTGCAGACAGCCTTATTCTCAAACAGATCGTAAAGTATCTCGGGACGCTGACCGTTGATTATTACAGTCGGTATGCCGTGCTCCTTTGCGATAGTAGCCGCCTCGAGCTTTGTTATCATACCGCCGCTTGCAAACTCACTGCCCTTGTCCTTTGCTGAGCTTATCATCTCACTTGTTATCTGCTTTACCTCAGGAATCAGCTTTGCGCCGGGAAGTTTAGGGTTCTTATCGTATAAGCCGTCAACATCGGTAAGGATTATCAGCAGATCGGCACTGCACAGCGCCGCTACTATTGCGGATAACGTATCGTTCTCGTCAAAGTCAAGCTCCTGTATCGAAACGGTATCGTTTGCGTTGATTATAGGCACTATGCCCATATCAAGAAGCGTATTGAACGTGTTTATAACGTTCTCTTTTCTTGTCTTGTTGCTGATAACGTCACGGGTAAGAAGAACCTGTGCGACCGTGTGATTGTAGTTTGCAAATTCACGGTCGTAAATGTGCATAAGCTCGCACTGACCTATAGCGGCACAAGCCTGCTTTTTCGGCATCTCTTTAGGCTTCGAGTGAAGTCCTGCCTTTGCCGCACCTACGCCCTGTGCGCCGGATGTAACAAATATCACGTCCTTGCCGGAATTTTTCAGATCCGACATTACCTCTATCAGCTTTGAAACACGTCTTATATTAAGATTGCCTGTGTTATGGGCAAGCGTGCTTGTGCCTACCTTTATAACAATTCTCTTTACGCTTGAAAAATCCATCATATATTTCCTCTTGCTTAGTCGAGCAGAATACGCTCGTCACAATATTCACATTCGCATATATCGCCCTGTACCTTGAAGCTGTGGGGGAGATAATGCTCGGTCTTTGTAATGCACTTGGGGTTTGTGCATTCAACATCGTTCTTTATCGTACCTGTCAGCAGCTTAGGTGCGCCGAGCCTGCCCTCAAGCACGGATATGATAAGCGCCATACGCACGAACATTCCGTTCTTTGCCTGAGTAAAGTACATTGCTCTCGGATCGTCATCCACATCCATTGCTATCTCGTCTACTCTGGGGAGCGGATGCATAACTATCATATCCTTTGGCGCTTTCTTCATTTTTTCGGTATCAAGACGGAATACGTCCTTCTGCCTGTTGTATTCTTCCTCGCTTGAAAAACGCTCCTTCTGTATTCTTGTCATATAGAGCATATCAAGCGATTCGCCTGTTATCGCCTCGTCAAGAGAATATATCTCCTTATAAGTACAGCCTCTTGCGTTAAGCACGTCCTTGATATATGACGGCAGAGCAAGCTCAGGTGTTGATATAAGTATGAACTCGTTGCCCTCATAGCGTGACAGTGCCTTAAGCTGTGAGTGTACCGTTCTTCCGTAACGCAGATCGCCGCATAGACCTATCTTCAAATGGTCAAGCCTGCCCTTTTCGTTTTTCAGCGTCAGCATATCGGTAAGCGTCTGCGTAGGGTGCAGATGTCCACCGTCGCCGGCATTTATAACAGGGCAATCGGCTGTGAGTGCCGCCGCTTTTGCACTGCCCTCGTATGGATTTCTCATTACAAGAATATCGGCATAGCTGCTGACTATTTTCGTTGTATCCTTGATATTTTCGCCTTTGGAAACAGAGGATGTTGACGGATTATCAAATCCTATTATCGTACCGCCGAGCCTCAGCATTGCAGTCTGAAAGCTCATCTGCGTTCTTGTTGACGGCTCGTAGAACAGAGTACCCATTATCTTTCCGCTGCATCTTGAACGGTAAAGTGCAGGGTTCTTCTGAATCTGCTGTGCCAGTTCAACTATCATATTCCACTCATCAGGTGAATATGAATCGAGGTCGATAAGATTACTGAACGTTTCCATTGTTGTCATTTCCTTCCTTGCTTTGCGTATCCTCGCCTTTTTGGAGGGGAGTTATATATCCTTCCTTTATGCCCTCTGTGCTTTCTTCGGGCATAAAGATAATCTTGACGGTTTTAAGTATAAGCAGAATATCCTTGGCAAGCGTATATTTTTCAATATACATAAGATCGAGCTTCAGCTTGTCGTAAGGGGTGGTGTTATACTTGCCGACAACCTGTGCGTTACCGGTAAGTCCTGCCTTGACTTTAAGGCGGAATGCGAACTCGGGCATTTCCTTTTCGTACTCACGGCTGATCTCGGGTCGCTCGGGACGTGGTCCTACAACCGACATATCGCCCTTGAAGATATTGAACAACTGCGGAAGCTCATCGAGTCTGACTTTTCTTATGAACTTTCCGACAGGGGTCACTCGCTTATCGCCGTCGCTTGCAAGTCGTGCCACACCGTCGCTCTCGGCATTTACAACCATGCTTCTGAATTTAAGGAGCTTGAATTCCTTGGAATCCTTTGTAAGACGCACCTGCTTATACAGCACGGGCCCGTGATCGCACAGCTTTATCGCTACAGCCGTTATCAGCATAAAGGGGGAAGCAATAATAATGCCTATCGAGGACAGGAGAATGTCAAAGCAACGCTTGAAGAAACGCTGTTCAATACCAAGTCCGTAATTTTTGGAAATGATAAGCGGAGTGTCGAACAGCTCCATATTATCTCCGCCTCTTACGATAATATCGCTTATTTTCGGCACAAGATAGGTTCTTATTGATGTCTTGAAGCAGAACTTCAATATATCGTTCCTTATCTCGTTAGGGGTGTCGCAGATAACCACGCCGTCATAATTCGGTATCTCTGCAGTGATAGCTTCAAGCCCCTCGGAAACGTTCATCATCCGGGTAATATTGTATTTGTCATAACGCTTGCTCATTTTTTCGACAAGCATTCTTGCGGGCTGTTCAAGTCCGTATATCATTATCACGTTCTTTGCAGGGTATAAGGCACGGAATATCTTTCCGCTTATAAACGCCCACAAAGCTATGACCACTGCCTGATACAGCGTGCCGACAAGAAGCGGTCGTGGGTCAAGCATAGAGCGTGATATAAGACATATCTGGATATAGGTTATGAAGTTTGTGCAAAGTGTAGCAAGAATCTGCGACACTATAATATCGGTGGTCTTATGAGAGCCGATCTTAAGTCCCTTGTATATTCTTGAGAAAACATAAAGAATTGCAAAGTACAATCCGAATAACAGCCAGTTTCCTTTTCTGAAGAAGCTGAAAGCCATCTCGCTGTTATAGTAATTCAGCCATATAATGCCGAAGGTGGAGGTTTCCCATGTAAGAAGTACCAGAGCATCTACTATAAGAGCGGTACGTTTGTATTTTTCTTTATCCTTATTCAATACGACACATCCTTGAAACCGCTTTTGAGCGGAAGTAGTTTATAATCGAATTTAGTATAGCACAATTTGTCGTAATAATCAAGACTTTTGCCGTTATATCACAAAACGCTCATCTTATATATTTCGGAAAACAATGACAGCCCACTGTAAAACAGCAGGCTGTCATCGGGAAATAAGGAAATAAGGAAAATACAAAAGAAAGTGTCGCTTTCTTATGTATTGTCTTGAGTTTATCATAGCAGGTGTACTATAAAAAGGACAGGCTTGTTCCGAATGTAAAAAGCAAACAGGCTTACCGGTAAGGGTAAGCCTGTCAGATTGTAGAAAAAGTCTGTTTTTGAAATTAACTTCTGATTTATTATCCCTATCCCCCTGCCCCCTTTCCCCCGGAAAGGGGGGTGAATACGGGGACTGGCGTCCCTGCGACCCGCCTTGGGGCTACGCCCCAAACCCCATTTTCAA